>VAOX01047369.1_pt1 | contig 25129 bp, 21 predicted proteins | sample 3393891 | NCBI WGS metagenome assembly VAOX01 (sample SAMN08290429, study PRJNA428436) | hydrothermal vent metagenome | isolation source: Deep-sea hydrothermal vent chimney | place: Indian Ocean: Southwest Indian Ridge | depth 2822 m m | reverse complement strand
GTGCGGATAGGGAGAATCGAACTCCCGACTCATCCTTGGCAAGGACGTATTTTACCACTAAACCATATCCGCTTCGGATAAAGCATATCATATTTTTACACCGTCTGTATACTACTTAAATGTGCCCCCGCCAGGGCTCGAACCTGGAACGTCAGTTCCGAAGACTGATGTGATATCCATTTCACCACGAGGGCAACATGCTTTATACTACTGCATCCCTGCGAAAAATGCCATTTTGTATTAAGATATATATATGCCTTACTCTATACCAAACGAAATACAATTAGTTATTGATACGTTGCAAAAGCATGGGCATGAAGCCTATCTCGTTGGTGGATGTGTGCGTGACCTTATAATTGGTAGAAAACCAAAAGATTGGGATATTACAACCAATGCTAAACCAGACGAAATACAGGGAATGTTTGAAGAAACTTTTTACACGAATGAATTCGGTACTGTTGGTGTTGTGCTTGATACAGAAGAAAAAAGTCTCAAAGTAGTTGAGGTAACTCCCTATCGTACAGAGTCAAAGTACAGTGACAAGCGCCGTCCAGATTCGGTTTCATTTAGCGAATCAATAGAAGAAGATCTAGCACGCAGAGACTTCACTATAAATGCAATCGCATACGACAGCTCTAAAGGACAAATGGTAGACCCTTATAAAGGACATGATGACCTTAAAGGACATGTTATTCGTGCTGTTGGCATAGCACGTGACCGTTTTGAAGAAGATGGTCTACGACTTATGCGTGCGTTGCGTTTCGTCGCTGAGCTTAACTTTGCACTTGACACAGATACTGCAGAAGCGATACAAAATAAATCTTCTGTACTCCAGCATGTTTCTAAAGAACGCATAAGAGATGAATTGATACGTATTTTACAATCAAACCAACCAATAGTCGCTATGATGCTTGCAGCAAAGCTTAATATTCTAAAATATATAGCACCAGACCTTGTAAAAGGTATTGGTGTTGAACAAAATCATGCCCATTCATTTGATGTGTTCGAGCATTTAATGCGTACAATGCAACATGCTGCAGATAAAGAGTGGTCATTAGAAATGCGTCTAGCTGCCCTTTTCCATGATATTGCCAAACCAGAAACTAGAAGATGGTCAGAAGAAAAAAATGAATGGACATTCTATGGGCATGAGGTAGTTGGTTCACGTGTAACAAAGCGAATACTCAAAGAATTACGGTTTTCACGTGAAATAACAGAGAAAGTAGTAAAACTGGTACGTTGGCACATGTTTTTCTCTGACCCTGATAAAATAACACTTTCTGCTGTTAGACGTATGGTACAGAATGTTGGAGAAGAGAATATATGGGATTTACTCAATTTGCGTATATGTGACCGTGTTGGAACTGGTAGACCAAAAGAACAACCTTTCAGGTTTAGAAAATATAAAGCAATGGTTGAACAGGCACTTAGAGACCCTATATCAGTTAAAATGCTAAAAATAGATGGGACAATTTTAATGGATGAGTTCCACGTGAAAGCAGGTCCACGTATTGGCTGGATATTAAACTCACTTCTTGAGAAAGTGCTTGATGATCCTGATAAAAACTCTCGTGAGTATTTAGATACAAAAGTGAATGAGCTTATGTCACTTACAGATAACGAGCTAAAAAAGCTTGGAGAAGCAGGAAAAGTCGAACGTGAAAAAAGAGAAGGTATGGAAATAAAGGGTATTATGGATAAATATCACGTTCAATAGCTTTTCACGTGAAAAGTAGATAATACGTTGCACGTGAAAACTATGGATAATATCATATCTATATTTTATATAGAATATCAGACCTTATCTAAACACACAAATCGCAATTATTAAAGAATATATGGCAAAAAGCTTATTGTATACACAAAAGGTTATGTTCACTGAAAATGTGGTTGATCAAACTTATAAACTGAACAAAAGGGAGTGGATACCTATTATATCTGTACACACCATTTCACGTGAAATGGTGTGTACAGATTGGTTTTAATATGATAAAGAGTATGAGAACTAAATTAAATATCTATTCCATATTAGAGTCTGACCTCAACATATAATAGAAAATAAAAAACCACCATTGTGCAGATCAAAAAATTTAGATTGGGGGCTTATTTTTTGGTAGATCCGCTGGGGATAATTTGGTGGTTTTTATTTTTCGTGTTTTTGCATCTCATTTATAGTAGACCCTTATTATTCTCTTGTGGGATTCGCCCACTGCGTTGGTTTACTTCTTAGAAATGCTTAAACTTTTAAAGAACTTTCAAGGAACTATGTTGTCTGTACATTATGATATGTCCCTATAGGACAAGTGTAAAGGACAGTACTGTGGATAACTCTCTTTTATGTTGTCCTTTATAGAGTTATTGCAATTGGTGCATGGTCCGATCCATATACATCCGTATATATGTGTGCGGTTTTTATGCGTTGTATAATTTCATTTGATGCAAAAAAATAATCAAGTCTCCATCCAACATTGCGATCACGCGAGTGTGTTTTTACATCCCAATATGTATATGCGTTAGAACTTTTTGGATATTTGTTTCTGAATGTATCCACGTATCCAGCACGAATAACTTCATCCAACCACGCACGTTCTTCTGGAAGGAAGCCAGTATTATTTTTATTTTCCTTTGGGCGGGCGAGGTCAATTTCTTCGTGCGCTGTGTTAACATCACCGCAAAAAATTACTGGTTTGTATTTGCGTAGTTTCTCTATGAATTGTAAAAATGCATCATAAAAACGGAGTTTGTATCCCAAACGATCTGGTCCACGTCCACCGTTTGGAAAATATATACCCAATACCCAGAAGTCTTCATATTCTCCAACAATAATGCGTCCTTCTTGATCAAACTCTTTTATGCCCATTCCGTACAAAACAGAAAGAGGTTCTTGTTTGGAATAAAGCGCGACACCGCTGTATCCTTTGCGTACTTGTGACGATGAGAAGAAAGAAGAAAAGCTACCACATTCACGTACTTCATCTGGCAATTGTTCAGGGCTCGCTTTTGTTTCTTGAAGAAAAAATATGTCCGGCTTGGTTGCTTGCAAGAAGGGGATTAGATCACCTCTTTTGGCAACAGCACGTAATCCATTTACATTCCAAGAAACAATACGCATTGAATATATTATATCAAATAATATGGTTTTAGTTGTACCTACTATGATATTTTTTATGTACCTCACGCAGGTGAGCATCTGTTACATGCGTATAAATTTGTGTAGTAGTAATGTTTGCGTGTCCCAGAAGAGCCTGCACACTGCGTAAATCAGCCCCATTTGAAAGAAGATCCGTCGCAAAGCTGTGGCGTAGTACATGTGGTGTTACTTTTTTTGTAAGCCCAGCACGTACGGCATATCCTTTTATAATGCGCTCTACGGAGCGCGGTGTAATGCGTCCACCTTGTTTTTTACCAACAGAAAGACCCACAAAGAGGGCATCTTGAAGGTCTTTACGTATCTTTAAATATGAAGCGATTGCTTTTTTTGCCAGTGGAGATAGGAAGACTACACGTACTTTATCTCCTTTCCCACGAACAGAGAGTTCATCGCGGGAAATATCAATATCTGCATCAAGCGCACAAAGTTCAGAAACGCGCAGTCCCGTTGAAAATAAAAGCTCTAAAATAGCTTTGTCACGCAAACTTTTCTCATCAGTACCACGCGGAGCATGCAGAAGACGAGTTAATTCTGCTGGCGTTATGAGATCAAGTGAGCGTTCTGGTAGTTTTGCAAGCTCAATACGGTCTGGCGACAAACAAGGAATACCTCGCCTATGAAGAAATTTTAAGAAAACACGAAGAGCAATGAGATAATAATTCTGTGTACGACGTTTTAATGATCCAGAAGTGCCAGGCTGACGATTAAGCCATAGACGAAAAGAGCGAATTGATTCCTCAGAAATATCATTCACCGTTTTAATGTGTGCGTACTTAAAAAACCTAATTAAGTAACGATCATAGTTCTCAACGGTCTTAACAGAGCGTCCTCGCTCAATTTCAACATATTCCAAAAATTGCCTTTTAAGACGTACAACATCTTCCATTGTCCTTAGTATAGCGCACATGTCGCACAATATTCATTAAAATACCAATATGTGTATCTAATGCAATACTATAAAACAGTTGCGAGAATAATCAATGTGTGGTATGCTCATACCATGCTTAGTAAACGAATAAAAACAAGGGTTATAAAGGATGTAACCCGCCATGAATCTGATACCGGCTCTCCTGAGGTGCAGGTTGCTTTGCTCACTCGCCAAATTACGGAGCTAACCAAACATTTGAAGAAAAATAATAAGGATAATCACTCTCGAAGAGGACTTTTGCAAATGGTTGCCGATAGACGCACTCATTTACGCTATTTGGAAATACACAATAAGCGCCGTTACAATATGATAATTAAAAAAATGGGGCTTAAGCATTAATTCCGTAGAAATCATATAAAAAAGGCTCTCACGTATTTTCTATACTATACGTATTATTTGGATATATATGCAGTAATACATTTTGGTAATTGTACTCGTCTACTTGCATACTCTTAACAACAACATAAAAGAACAAAATGTGTATGCTACAATAAGTGAGGAAAGTAAACATGGCGTTCTTTTTAGAAAATTAAAAATCAATAAATAGTTATTTTAACTATTTCATATAATATGACTGTCATAAAACATGGTGCGCAGAGGGTTGGTGTTTTTATAGACGCACAAAACCTGTATCATAGTGCGAAACATTTGTACAAAACTCGTGTTAATTTTGCAAAGGTTCTAGACGAAGCGGTAGGAAAACGTGTATTAGTACGTGCAATCGCTTACGTAATATCAACTGAAAGTGGTGATGAAAAGAATTTCTTTGAGGCACTTACAAAGATGGGTATTGAAACAAAAGTAAAAGATTTACAAATATTTGCTGGAGGAGCAAAAAAAGCAGACTGGGATGTTGGTATGAGTATCGATGCTGTAAAAATGGCGCCAAAGCTAGATACGATTGTGCTTGCTACCGGGGATGGAGATTTTGTACCTCTCATTAAATACCTCGATATGCACGATGGATGCCAAGCAGAAGTTATTTCTTTTGGTAGATCCTCATCAGCAAAATTAAAAGAAGCTGCACACGCATTTACAGACATGGGTGATGATCCTGAAAAATTTCTTATCGGATACAAAGGGTAAAAAGATATAGTCTCATATCCTACAGTGTTCTACACACAAGCCCGCGCAATTATAGCGCGGGCTTGTGTGTATTTTCTATAACTAAAAACATGAACATGGGTTACTATGGTAAGTATATGTCATCGGTAGATAAAAATACGGATGTAGTAAATTCATCTACACTAAGAAAACATGATAAGAGATTTGTCGTGCGTACTTATGCTATGGATGTTGCAGCCGCAAAACAAAAAGCGGCAGGGAAGCCAGCAACGAACAATACACAACCCACACAAAACCCACCATCCACAATTCCAATTCCGCCAAGACCATTGAAAGAAAAAAAACTTTCTAAAATTGACCTCACTAAAACATCAGGAGATACGACTCCAATACAAGTATCTCTAACCACACATGGAATAATACCTCAAAAAATATCAATCACACAAAATACTACATCCATACATACTCCAGCAACACATATATCAACAGTATCTGCACCCAATGTGTCAGATACACAAGTGGTGCAACCTATAGATAAAGAAAAATATATAGGTATAGCACTTTCAAAACCTAATACAGAAAAAGAAGCACCCGAGATACCGACTAATTTGGTTATAACTCACCACAATCAAGACATCTACTCTGAATCATTTTTTTCAAGAATGTTGGCATGGTTAATGGGTAGCAATGGAGAGATAATTCCAGCAAAAACAAAAAACCATGAAAATATAGTGGTACAAAATGGAGATACACCGAAAGTACCTACACAATCGCCTTCAATAAAGGTACAGGAAAAGAAGCCATTACAAGATGTATCACATGTATACAATGAAATGCCAGCACCAAGTACACAGCCGGAAATATCAGTAGTTCCACCTGGGATATTTCAGAAGACAAAAATATTAAACCCAAATATCTCGCAAGAAATACCTAATTCACAAATACAAAAAGAAAATACTTCTAAAATACCAAACGTCATAACTTCACAAGTCCCAATACCACCGACAGCAACTGTACATCCTGTAATACAATCAATAACGCAACAAATAAAAACTTCAGATATCCAAAAAACTACATCGAATGTACCAGAAAAAATACTCACCAGAAATGAGCCCCAACTAAATATACACAAAAGACTCCGTAATAAGATTCTTTCACCACTGCACACATACAAAATGGATGTCACAGACACTATAAAGGAAACTAATGCCTCAGCGACTTCTATACTTGCTGGACAACAAGATGCTCAACCAATAAGCGACGCGCCCAAAAAGAACGAGAAGCGTACACTATTGTGGTTTGTGATAGGTGGTGCACTTTTATTTATATTAAGTATTGTAGGTACTGGTTATGCGTATCAATATCACATTAAAAAAGTTGCTCCAGCACGCACTGCCATACACGTTCCTTCATTGGTACCAACGAATGCAACCCGGGAACTGTCTGGTACAGGTATAGCATTGCTTGATGAACTTGCAAAAGTAGCCCAAACACCTATTCAAAACGGAGCTATAAAAACAGTTTATATTGCAACAAGTACGAAAGATAGTAACGGAACGCTAGAGAAGCGCCCTCTACCTGGTGGATATCTTATCGCTGCAATGAGTTTGCCAATGCCTAGAATACTGATGAATAATACAGCAGTTGATAGTACTGTTGGTGTAGTTGGTGCGGATAATCAGACATATCCATTCTTCATATTGCGTGTTGCGTCTTATGATTCCGCATTTGCTGGTATGTTGCGCTGGGAAAGTAGCTTGGCGTCAGATATGCAAATGTTATATCCACCACCAATAACAAAATTGCCGGCAGTGAATACATCCACAACAACAGCAACCAGCACGGAAAAATCTAATACCTCAAATAATTCAACCTCTACGACTACAACTAAACAAATAGTACCAATTCCAGCTGGTTTTGTAGATGAAACTATTGTAAATCACAATGTGCGTGTACTAAAGAATGCATCTGGACAAAGCATTTTACTTTATGGTTTTGCAAACAAACATACTCTTATCATTGCTCGTAATGCCGATGCTTTTACTGTTATTCTTGGTAAACTAAATCAACAGTAAGTACCGTGACTGCTTTTTACAAATCTCATATATAAAATAATTACCATTATGATTGACACCTCATCTTATAAAAAATTGCTTACCAATGAACATAATACGCTTAAACATGAATTAGACATTCTGGGCACACATGTTCAAGAAAACCCAGACGAATGGGAAGCCACCTTGCCACAATCACAGAGTGAATCAGAGAGAGGAGATATTGCAATGAAAATTGAAGGGTATGATGAGAGAGAAGCTCTGATACTTGAGCTACAGACACGCTATAAAGAGGTTGTTGATGCTCTTGAGCGTATTGTTGAAAACACTTATGGTCTGTGCAATATCTCGAGTGAACAACATAGTATTGAAAAAGAACGTCTTGACGCGGACCCAGCTGCTCGTACGTGTATCACGCACACACGTAAATAGTTTTTATTAGTAATGTCACTTTTTGGAACAGATAGTAAAACTATACTAAATACTCTACTACAAAAATAAAATATCTATTCTAGACTTATATGCCAAATAAGATTAAACAAACAAACGGACCTTCTCATAGTACAGAAAAAGTATCTGGATATGCTACTGTCACAACAGCACAACCTTTTGGTGCTGGTGCAACTATTGTATCTGTAGAAGCAGATGTAACTCGTGGGCTACACTCTTTCTCGATTGTAGGGCTCGCGGACCGCGCTGTTGAAGAATCCCGTGATAGAATAGCAGCTTCTATTCGTCACACTGGTTTTAAGTCACCAAAATCAGAAAATCGACGTATCACACTCTCTTTATCACCTGCGGATATGAGAAAAGAGGGTTCACATTATGATGTACCACTGGCACTTTGTTATCTTTGCGCTATTGGTGAAATTTCAAATATCCCAAAAACGGTCATGTGCACGGGTGAACTTTCACTTGACGGGGTCCTTCGTCCTGTCCGTGGTGTACTTTCACAAGTGCGTGCAGGGTATGCATCCGGAATCACTACCGCATACGTACCACCTGGAAATGCTACTGAAGCAAGTTTGGTTACTGGAATAAAAGTGTACACACCAAGAACGCTCACCGAACTAATAGAACACCTACGTGGAGATAGGGAACTGCCATTGGCGAAAGTACCCTCACAAGCTCACGTTACAACACCCGAGGTTGATTTCTTAATGATAAAAGGGCAAGAAAGTGCGAAACGTGCTCTGGAAATAGCGGCAGCTGGTCGACATAACATAGTATTGTATGGACCACCAGGAACTGGTAAAACATTATTGGCAAAAGCTATACCTGGAATCTTACCGCAACTGACACCAGAAGAAGTGCTTGAGGTAACAGCTATTCACTCTACTGCCGGTATATTAACTCCAGGATCTGTCGTGTACTGGCCACCTTTCCGTGCACCACATCACACAGCATCACACGTAGCAATGGTGGGTGGCGGTACTTTCCCACATGCAGGAGAAATGACACTCTCACATAAAGGCATCCTCTTTCTCGATGAATTTCCTGAATTTTCTACACAAACTCTTGAGGCACTGCGCCAACCGCTTGAAGAACGCTGTGTGACTATCTCACGCACAAAAGCAACAATAACATTCCCCGCAGACTGTATGGTTGTGGCAGCTATGAACCCTGCGGATACTGTCACGGGAGATGCAATCGTAGCAACACGAATGGCACGAAAACAAGCAAAGAAAATATCTCGTCCTATAGCTGATAGGCTTGATATGTGGGTTGAAGTACCCACTGTACCACACGAAACACTCGGCAAACTTTCCACAGGCGATTCTTCACATATTGTGCAAGAACGCGTACAGCACGCGAGAGATTTTGCAAATGAACAAAATAAAAGTATGTCATCTACCGATAGGGATGCATCACAAAAAGACCTATCCAACTCAAAAAGGTGTAGTGCCTGTACAATAGATACTCTAGTACAAGCATCCAAGAGGCTTGATTTATCTGCTCGAGGATACTATCGTACATTGCGATTGGCTCATACTATTGCAAATCTAGCGCACTCACCGAGCGTTACCAAAGAACATATTTTTGAAGCACTTCAATATAGACCACGTGGTATATTTGGGTTTTCTTAAAAGATGGTGAGTATATACCTGATAGTCTCCTACATGTATTCGGCGCGCAATAAATCGAAAGTGTTATACTAAAAAAATATGCCTCTTGAAAATACTTATAATAAGAAAAAAAGTACAAAATGTACTGAAGAGGGCGATTCTTTTATTATTGAAGGGCTTAGTGGAGAACATGCTCTTGAGGGTGATATACCTGTTTCTGGCGCAAAAAATGACATTTTAAAAATAATGGCAGCATCACTATTGTTTGAAGACACGGTACATATTGAAAACGTCCCTGATGTACTTGATGTTATATCACTTTCAACAATACTTGAAGAAATCAACGTGTCAGTTGATCGTACAGAAAATGGAATTGCTTTATCGATATCAAAACAAGTTGAAACTATACTACCAACAAATGGGGCAAAGAAATTGCGCGCATCCGTCGTACTAACTGGACCTCTTCTATCTCGCTATGGTAGTGTTTCTTTCCCACATCCTGGAGGATGTGTAATAGGAGCCCGACCGATAGATATTTTTATTCGTTCCTTTGAGCTAATGGGGGCAACATACACACAGAATAATACGCACTACACATTGTCCACACCAAATGGGCTTCATGGTGCAGATATCTTTTTCCCAATAGCAAGCGTTGGTGCCACCGAAACGCTAATGATGGCAGCAATACTCGCTAATGGAACTACAACTATAAGGAATGCCGCTATGGAACCTGAGATACAAAATCTTGCTCAATATCTAATTGCATCTGGAGCAAATATACAAGGTGTTGGCACACCAACTATAACTATTGTTGGCGGAGAATTACTCCACTCAAACGGGAAAGTCTATACTGTTATACCAGACCGCATAGAAGCTGGAAGTTTCGCCATACTATCAGCACTCTCTGGTAAAAAAGTACACATAACTAATTGTAATCCAAACCACATACGTTCACTTCTTGATATTTTTGATAGAGCGGGTGTTGTATACGAACAAGACACGACTTCTCTTACAATATTCGCTCCACACGAGCCATATAAATCGGTTTCAATACGAACCCACGAATATCCAGGCTTTTCAACCGACTTGCAAGCACCTCTAACTATTTTTCTTACACAAACACAAGGTGAAGGATTAGTATTTGAGACATTGTTTGAGGGTAGATTAAGATATACCGATGATATCATTCGTATGGGTGCGGACATTACCATGTTTGATCCACACAGAGTATTGGTACGTGGACCAAAGGAATTAACTGGGAAAGACCTTGATGCGCCAGACTTACGTGCTGGGCTCGCATATATAATCGCAGGAATTATCGCAAGTGGTACGTCAACAATTCACTCAGTTCAATATATTGATCGTGGATACAGCCATATTGAAAAACGACTACAAAAAATAGGCGTGTCTATAACTCGTGTATAGATAAGATACTTGTATAGATAAAACACCTTCATGGACATATCCATGAAGGTGTTTTAATAAAAAATCACATTAATAGTCTAGAGTCTTTGGATAACACGCACGTCCAACACTGCACGATACAAAAGGGTTACGTGCACCACGTACTTCAAAGTGGAGGTGCGGTCCAGTTGCCTCACCTGTCATACCAACGTATCCAATCACCTGATCACGAGAAACTCTTTCGCCCACATAAGACACATCACGAACCATGTGTGCATATAGAGTTTGCGTACCATTTCCGTGATTGATAACAACATAGTTTCCATATCCTCCGTCCCAACCACCTGTACGAGACACAATAACAGTTCCAGGTGCTGCAGCATGAATCTTCGTCCACGTCGGCGCTCCAATATCAACAGCATTCCATCCGTGTAATCCCTGTGTAATTATTCCACCAGGAAGTGGGTTACTGAAAAACCCTGGAAGTGCTGGTCCGCTACCACCGCGATATGGGTTATATGGTGCACTCGTAATGCGTGAATGCCCATAACTGTGCGTAGCGTATCTTGAAACTCTTGTTACGGTTCTTATTTCTCCGCCAGGAATTACAATTGATGCTCCAGAAGCAAGTGATGCTGTTGGTGATATGCCATTATATAATGCAATATCATTTACGTTTCCATGATATTTCTTTGCTATAGAAGAAAGTGTCTCCCCTTTTACGACAGTATGTTGTATACCGGAAATTGGTAAGATTGTGAGTGTCATACCTGGCTTTATAATATTACGATTTGTTATATTATTTGCCCAAAGGATAGTATTCACAGATACTCCAAACATTTCTGCGATACCTGAAAGCGAGTCTCCAGGACGAACTACATAAAGTGAGATCTGCCCATCGGTTGAGTATAATGTTTCTTTATTAAGAGTATTCGCACTATCAGGACCAACGTTTCCCAAAAGAGTAGTATTGCCGGTAAGCGCTATTGCAACTTCATTAATACCAGCATTCGGGTTGCTGTTTGTAACTGCACGCAACACGGTACCTTTCCCAACAGTTACAACAGAGTCAATCAAGTTTTGCGCGTATGTGGGAGCACCACCAAAAAACCAAAATGCATTTGTATTTTGGGGAATTGCGATGAGCGCCATAATTCCTATGAGAATAGCTGACACTCTGTATGTGTTCCGAAGGTATCTCTTACGAGAACCGTCAGATGTCTGTATAGGTAATAAAATAAGTGGGTATTTTAGGTGTTCTATCGTGCATTCTATTTTCTAAAATGGCTCTGTTAAGCCATCTTTTCCATACTTCCGTATCTTCCGTATCGCTAGAGTATAGCGCAAAATACACGTCGGTCAATGCCTTAAAAAAGTACACGTGGATAAGATTTTCACGTGAGTTTTACTAGTTTCATAAGGTATATTAATAATTTTATTATAAAAATAATATCACTAAAAATAACTTTCAACATTTCTAAGGTATAGTGGATAGATGTTCTCATTAGAAACACTCAATAAACGACAAAAAGAGGCTGTACTCACCACGGAAGGACCAGTTGCTGTACTTGCTGGAGCCGGCTCGGGCAAAACACGTGTGCTAACCACACGAATGCAGTACCTTTTAGAAGAAAAACACGTACCTGCAAAAAATATTCTTGCAGTTACATTCACTAACAAGGCAGCGCGTGAAATGCGTGAGCGAATGCGCTGTGAAGATATGCCACTTATAGTCACATTCCATGGGCTCGGAAGAATACTTCTTGAAGAATATGGAACATCAATCGGTATTCCACGTTATACAACTATTATTGATCGTACTGATTCACAGCGTATTATTAAAAAGATCTTAATATCACTTGGTATGGACCCGAAGGAAGTTCAACCAAAAAATATTCTTTCACGAATTGCGAAAATAAAAGGTAGTGGCATGACTCTAGAAGAGTTCTTAAACAAGAATTCTTTAGCAAATAGCTTTCAGACGAAAGTCGTTACATTGGTCTTTCCACAATATGAGGCACAATTACGGAAACAAAAGGCTCTTGATTTTGAAGATCTCATTTCTTTGCCTGCGCGCATGCTCGCACAAAAAGAAGATATACGTAATATCATTCAAGAACGATTTAAATATGTACATATAGATGAATATCAAGATACAAATAAATTGCAAGGAGAGATTGCAATGACAATTGCTGGGAAATACCATAATATTTTTGTAGTTGGAGATATAGACCAGACTATTTATACGTGGCGAGGAGCAACCATAGACAACCTGCTCTCTTTTGAAGAGTTCTATCCAAATGCGAAGACAATTGTTTTGGAATACAATTATCGCTCATCTAAAACAATCATTGACGCAGCAAATATGCTAATCACTCACAATAAAAACAGAAAAGAAAAAAAGTCTGTTACTGATAATCCTGTTGGAGATCCCATACTTGCACACTTATGCGCTACAGCTGAGCAAGAAGCATCTTGGATTGCCAAAGAAATAAAAAAAGAGCTCTCTAGTGGCATAAGAGCGGAACATATTGCTGTATTATTTCGTACTAATTTCCAATCTCGTGCGATTGAAGAAGGTTTATTGCGAGCAGGTGTTCCATATAAACTCATAGGCACACGGTTTTTTGAGCGCAAAGAAGTAAAAGATGTGCTCGCATGGATACGCCTAGCACTTGATGAAACATCTGAGATCAACCGCATACGTGCTGTACAATCTCCACCACGAGGAATAGGAAAGGTAGCTTTGGGGAAGATGTTATCTGGACAACAGGATTCTTTTACTGCACTAGAGCGTTCACGTGTTAATTCTTTTGAACAGCTAGTCGAGAAGTTTGCAAAGGAAGTTCATAACTTAACCCCATCAGAGTTTGTACGCATGGTTATAGAGGAAAGCGGACTTCAAGCAAAGTGTTTAATAAATGGCGAAGAGGGACAAGAACGATTAGAAAATATGCGCGAACTTGCCACACTTGCAACACGTTACGACAACATGCCCGAAGAAACTAGAATCACTGATTTCCTCGCGGATGCCGCACTTGCAAGTGATCAAGATGAACTGGACCGCAAGACACAAACAGAAGGAGTAGTACTTATGACCATACACGCAGCGAAAGGGCTTGAGTTTAACACGGTATTTATAACAGGTATGGAAGAAGGGCTATTCCCTCATGAACAAATTGGTAACGAGGTGCGCGACGAAGAGGAAGAGCGTAGGCTCTGCTATGTTGCTGTTACACGAGCAAAGAAGCGCCTCATAACAACTCTTGCTCAAACACGGCGTATATATGGTGCCGAATATGTGCAAGAGCCATCGTCATTTTTAGAGGAGATGAATATAAATATAGAACCAGTTGACACGCCACCGGCTCTAAATTGTAAGGATAACTGGGAATCAATTGTTAGACTATAAGATATGCGAGCAAAAAAATCTCTTGGACAACATTTTCTTTTACATAAACGAATTGCTCAACGAATGGTTAACGTAGCGAAGGTAACTGAAAAAGATAATGTTATTGAGATAGGTCCTGGAACAGGGAAGCTAACTGAAGCAATTCTTGAAAAAGCAAAGAAAGTTATAGCATTGGAAACCGATGAAAATTTAGTACACTTTCTTGAAGAAAAATATGTATCGTATGTACAAGATAAACATCTTGAAATATATCACCAAGATGTGCGTACTTTTAATTTAAGTACTGCTCCCATACCGTATATACTTTTAGCAAATATTCCATATTATTTAACTAGTGCAATATTGCGTCAATTTCTTGAAACAAAATACCAACCTGAGCGCGCTGTTCTACTTGTGCAAAAAGAAGTTGCAAACCGTATAGCAAGAGAGAAGAAAGAGAGCATCCTTTCTATTTCAGTAAAAGTGTTTGGTGACCCAACATATGAGTTCACAGTACCTCGTGGAGCATTTCTTCCAATACCATCTGTAGATTCCGCGGTACTTTCAATACAGAATATACACAACCCATTCGCAACAGAACGTGCAAATGCAATCTTTTTCTCTATATTACGAGCTGGATTTTCTCACAAACGTAAAAAACTGGAAAATAATCTCTTGATACTGTCAGATTCCAATACCATACAAAATGCTTTTATTTACGCTAATATAACAAATGGATCGCGTGCGGAAGATGTGTCTATTGAAAAATGGCACCTATTATCCAAATACCTTTCCTAAAGAATCTCAATCTTATAAAAAATAATACACATACATCGTCGAACTCGCGGTGCACATTTGCTACATAACTTGGTATACTTATATGTATTGTGGCTTGGATAACACAACGACTGGGGATACTATCATCAACACTACTTGCGGTGTTGATGATAGTTGGGGCTTACATGCTCGGAACAGGAGCACTGAAACCACTTCAGGCAGATGCTATTTCTCCAACTATGCTTTTGAAAAGTATAGCTACAAAAGATAGCGATCACGACGGATTGCCAAACTGGGAAGAGGCACTCTATGGAACGAATCCATATAAAGCAGATACATTTGGACTTGGTATGACCGATGGAGAGGCAGTTGCAAAAGGACTCATTGTACCAAAAGCATTTAAACTTCCAAGCACTGTATCAGCAACAACAACTACCCCTTATGGTATTGCACCTAAATCAGGTACTCTCACAGATTTATTCTCTAAGAATGTTCTGGCAAGTTATCTAACACAAAAAGCACTTAACCATGGGGCAAAACTTTCAAAACAACAACTAGACAATATCGTACAACAAGCATTGAACCAAATTAATGTTCAAGTTGCTAAACAACCACCGTACCGCACTCTCTCTCAAATAAAAGTATCTGGATCTGGAGTACTGGCAATGAAAGCATATGCCGCTACAGTACAAAAAATATTTTTAAAATATACTGTTAAGCAAGATAGAGGAGAATTAATTTACATGCAAGAGGCACTTCAAGACCCAAAAACTGCCTCTGTACCACTGACATATATACGCGCAATTTCCAAAGTATATAAAAATGCAGCGACAAGCTTAGCACAAATGACTGTTCCAACAGAAGTTGCACAAGCACATCTTGAATTAATAAATACATATGCACGTATGGCAGATATTTTAGAAGGGCTCTCAAAAGTAAACAGTGATCCCATTGTAGCTATAATCGCTCTATCTGAATACGGAAAGGGCGTATTGTCTCTCACGAAGGCATTTGCCGATATGTCCACTGTTTTTCAGTCTGCTAACGTAATTCTTACACCGTCAGACCCGGGCTACCCATTTATAAATGTTGCAAATAGAATTACCTCTATACAGCAACAAAACCCATAAATATGAATATTCTTCCAAAGAAAATAAAATCTATTCTCACAGGTACCTTTATGGTTTTTCTTATAACCTCAGGATTATTCCTCATGCCTAGTCCAGTTCACGCACAAGGATATCCAGTGATTGATGTAGCATCAATTGTGAAAGAGACAATAGGTAATGCAACTAATCTGGAATCGAAGATATTTGCTGAGAAAGGTTTTGTTAAAGAGTATATACTTGATGGGCTTGCCTGGGCCACAGCAAAAGGTGCTCTGCGCAGTATAACAAGCAACATGGTGAAGGCAGCTGCTAGTGGACATGTAAATCCTGATGGCACTACTATTGCTGAATTTGTAACTAATCTAAAAAGCTATGCATTACATGTGGGCACTCGTGCTGCTAAAAAGAGCATTACTGACATACAAAAAAATGTTTCTACTAAAGCTACAGCATATACTAAGTCCCTCGCTAGCTCGATTGGAAACCATATACAAACCGAATATTATAAAAATACTGCCCAGACAGGATTCTGGTCTACCCATAAAGAAACCTTATCTAAAGTTGTGAAAAATCCAACTGACTTTTTAAATGGAGATTTTGCGGCTGGTGGTTGGGATGGCTGGACCGCACTAAACTCAAATGCAAATAATAACCCATACTATATATATCAGTCTGCACAGAGTTCAGTTAATAAAGAGGTTGCTGTTGCGAAAGCTAATAAAAAAACAGAATTAAGTTGGGGGCAAGGATTCCTTTCAAACACTCATTGTAAGAAATCTGTATGCTCCATACAAACTCCAGGCAGTGTGATAAAAGCACAGCTTAATAAGACGCTTGGGGCAAGTGTTAGTTCGCTTGTATCAGCCGATGAAATTGATGAAATAATAGGTAGTTTGGCAATGGGTCTTGTTTCAAAAGTAGTTGGTAGTGCTGGTGGGTTACTTGGTGTTGCTGGATCAGGGTCTGGTGGTGGCTCATCAGCTATTAATCAATATCTTAACGAACAATCACCAACTATTGGTAATCTAGCATCTTCAATAAAAGACCAAATTACAAAGAAAGAGGTGGAAGTTAATACTTATTTAAGTAATTTACAAATAGTATTTGGTCCAATAGGTAAAGCAAAGCTAGCTCTACAAAAACTTATTGATTATATACCAACGACAAATTCTACATCTAACACATGTACAGCAACATTTAACAGAGATATTATTGCTGCAAATAACGTTCTTTCAAATGTACAAAGTATATATTCTTCCACAAGTGTGTCCATAGTAAAAGCGAAGGAAGCACTCTCTGATCTCAAAAAATTGAAGGCTCAAATACAATCTGCAAATACTGCTACACTACAGAAGATTATCACTAGTTTTCAGCAACTCATAACAAGTGGCGTACTACCTAGTGCATCAGAGATAGTAAATGCACAAAGTGCAGCTTCCATTTCACAAGGGAAACTGACTTCTTCTGGTGTTGCTGGTTTGATAGTATCTGGTGGAACTGTTTCCGAACAGATGAATTTGATAGCACAAAAAGCACAAGATGCACTTAACGGTATAAAAACCTGTTTTAGTGTATCTTCAACAGGTATTTAATACTTTGATTATGCGTATATTTTTACAAAAATTACTTCCAATAAAAAAACATCTAATTTATATCGCGTTGCTTTTGGCTTTTTTGGTGGTTCCTACATCGTTTGTATTTGCTGGTGGTAGTGGTGACCCTGGAATTTTAGCAGATATGATGACAATTCTAATGACCCCATTTAGCTTCCTTGCTAGAATGGCAGGAAGCCTTATGGGTGTAACTATGTATTACACCGTTGTACGCATGGGATATTATGTACACCAATTAACAGCAATACAAACAGCTTGGGAATTGTTTCGTGATCTTGGAAATATATTTATTGTGTTTGGATTTATTGCAATTGGTATTGCCACCATACTTGACAATGCAACCTATGGTGCAAAAAAGGCACTTCCGAAATTACTTATCGTCGCAATACTTCTAAACTTTTCACTATTTTTTGCAGAGTTTGTTGTTGATACTGGAAACGTATTTGCTACACAGTTTTACGCATCTATAAATGGTGGGCATCTGCCTGCTTCCGCTAGTAGTTTTAAAGTAAGTAAAGAACCTGTTTCAGGTTCAGTAATTACGGTACTAAAAACAACTGGTCTATATAAACCCACCAATCCTCCGCTTACGTCAGTAAAAATGATAGAACTTGGGATACTTTCAATTATTATGTTTATAATAATTGCATTCGTATTTTTTGCCATTGCCATAATGCTTGTGTCACGTTTTGTTATTTTACTATTTCTATTTATTGTTTCTCCAATAGGATTTATAGGTCTCGCTGGAATTCCATTAATAAGTGATTATGGTAGAAAGTGGTGGAAAGCCCTTACAGACCAAACACTTCTTGCTCCAATACTTTTCTTATTTTTGCTTGTTGTGACAAAAATAATACAAAGTAATTTTATGCAAGCACTTTCAGGAGGAAAGACCACACTTTCCCAAGCAATTAATAGCACCAGTGTAACACCTTTAGCAAATATGCTTCTATTATTTGCTGTGGTCATTGGATTACTTTTTGTTTCTCTAATTACGGCAAAATCACTTTCTGGGAAAGCTGCGAGTTTTGCAATTGGAGCAAGTAGGAAAGGGATGGCACGAATGTTTAGTATGAATGTTGGAGGAGCGGCACGAGTTCTACGAGGAGCGTCTAGACTTACTGGAGATAATAAGTTTTCTCGTGGAGTAGGACACTTAACACGCCCAATAGAACGTGCCAACTTTGATGTAATAGGAAAATTAGGTGGCAAACAGGCCTTGGGTATGGGTAAGCTAGAAAACACATCTTTTAGGCATATATCAACACACCTTCCTCTTGTTGGTGAAAACGGAGTGATAGAACAAATAAAAGAAAAGAACTTGGCAGAAATGGATGTTGAGGAGAGAAATAGACAGAAAAAAGAAGCTGGTAAAGATTCAAAACGCGCTATCAAAGAAAAACAAGAGGGAGAGAAAGAGAAGGAGACTGCAAACGCAGAGATGCTGGCATTGAAAGAAAATCAGAAGAAAAATACAGAACCTGTCGCAGGGTACGAAGAAAAGAGAAAGTCTATACAAGATAGAATTGATGGGGCAGATAAGAAGATCGAGGGCGCAAATAAAACAATTTCAGATGGATTGTCGAAACTCTCAATAGCAGAGATTTCAAAACTTGATGAAATCAAAAAAGGTGTCGGCACTCTCTCACAAAGTCTTTCACCAGAAAGGTTCGCTGCACTAATGAAAAGCGATGCACTCACTGAGCAACAGAAATCAAAACTTAAAGACCAGCGTTACGCTCCAATTACCCAAGCTACGGAGCATAAAGATGGTACGAAAATAAAAGGAATGTCTGTAAAAGATTTGGAACAATATGCAGGGCATAATCCAGCTGGATTTAAGGCTATGGGAGCAATGTTTTCAGAATCACAAGTAAACCAACTTATGAAAAGTGGTTCTCTTAATACGCAACAAAGAGGGGACATGAAAGATAGTCGTAACGCACGGTTTAATATTGAAATTCATGAAGATGGTACGAAAGGTATCTCATCAAATGCTAAAAAAGAATTGCAGAATATGAGTACCGAAGATATAGCAAAACTATCTACAGAGACACTATCAAAGCCAGAAGTATTGAGGGCGATTTCACCGCGTAAACTTATGAGTATGTTAAGTAATAAAGACCAGATATCATCAGATGATAAATACAATACTGTTCTTGAGCACGTACGCAATGAAATGAAAGAGGGTACGAAAGCTGGTCAACATTTTATTAACGCAACTATTTCTAACCCTGAACTTGCTGATAGATTAGGGTTATAATATTTGAACATTAATTTAAAATATATATGAAAAAAGAATACTCAAAAGATGAAATCCTAAAAAGTTTTAAAAATGCTCCTCCTGCCGTAAGAGAAATGCTATCAGGAGAAGAGCTTTCTGAGATGCTCTATGATTTATCTAAGGAAAATTCTTTATCTAAGGAAAATATGATTCTTGTCGCAGAATCTAATCGTAACCTATTGCTTGGGCTCACAAGCCCGGCGGAAGTTTTGGGAAATTTTATTTTTGCTGGAATACCAGCTGAAGAAGCACAGAAAATCCTCGAGGAACTCAATCAAAAAATATTTATACCTACTCATAAAAAGATGCTCTTAAAAGAAACTACCATAGAACACAAGCAAATAGCTACAAATATATCTGATAATAAAAAAATAGAACAAAATGCTCCCGTCATATCAACAAAAATTCAAAATACTCAACTATCTGAGATATTAAAAACAAATACGCAACGACCAGAACCGAAGGTTCAGATTGAACAGCACACGAGTGAACCACAGAAAGAAAAATTAGTAATTGAACCTAAAGAGGTAAAAAAACCAGAGATAAAGACCATTGAAAGAAAACATGTAGTTGATCCATACAGAGAATCATTCTAATGGGGAAAACAACACTGACATTGGTTCTTTTTTCAGATATACTGAAAATGTAATGAGGTATCAAGTACCACAATTTGTTGATGTAGAAAGTAAGATAATAGGACCTCTTACACTTAAGCAGTTTATTTACATCGCAGGAGGTATTGGTGCTTGTTTCTTATTACTACACTTACTGCCGTTTTTCATTGCTATTTTATTGTGTATACCGGTAGCAGGTTTCGCCGGTGCACTTGCTTTTTATAAAGTAAACGGTAAACCGTTTGAGAGAATGCTTGAAGCAGCGGTAGCTTACTATTCTTCTTCTAAATTCTTTATCTGGAAAAAAGAGAACACACCAATTAAACCTAAGATAGCTTCAGTAGTGAAATTAACTAGTGTTCGAGGAAATACTGTTAGATTAACGAGAGGGAAATTACATGACCTTGCTCGATCTCTCGACGAGGAATACACACGAGGGAATAGTGTCACATAAATATCATGACTAACACACACACCACACCTGCTCAAAATTTTGTACCAATAAAAGATATTCGGGAAGATGTTGTCCTTCTAAAGGGTGGCGGATACCGTGGTGTTTTAATGTGTTCATCCATAAATTTTGAACTCAAGTCTTCCGATGAACAAAAGGCGATTATTAGAGGATTCCAGACATTTCTCAATACACTTGATTTTCCGGTACAGATAGTTATGCAGTCACGTAGGATTGATATTAAACCATACCTTGAGCTATTGGGAGAAAAAGAAAAAAACCAACAAACAGAGCTTCTACGTATGCAACTTCGTGAGTATATTCTGTTTATAAAAAATCTAACAGAAAAAATCAATATAATGACCAAATCATTTTATATTGTTGTACCTTATACTTCAGGAAATTCTGGAGAAATAAAACATATATTTTCAGGACTATTAGGGAATAAGGTAGATGATGAAAATAAGACTACAAAAACAGCTGCACAAAAAATGTTTGAAGAGGCGCGTACGCAACTACAACAAAGAATGAGCCTCGTTACATCAAGTATATCTGCTACAGGTGTACGTGCTGTGACTCTTGGTACTGAAGAGCTCATCGAGCTATTTTTTCGTTCATTTAATCCTGGCGAGGTTGATGATCCAATCCGTCTATCATAAATATAAATATGTCCTTACTTGATTTCCTACATAAAGAAAAACCTGCCATAGAAACTGGTATCCCACAAATACTTCCACAGGATATATACGCCCAAGGAAAGTTAAATCTTATTGATACACTAGCTCCAACAGCATTGAAAATCGGATCACGAGAAATAGAGCTTGATGAAAAGTTTGTACGAACATTTTATACTATTTCCTATCCTTCATTTTTAAGTGACGGCTGGTTCTCTCCAATTATTAATCTTGATAAAGTCCTTGATGTATCTATTTTTATACACCCAATTGATACTGAGAAAGCTCTGCATGACTTTCAGAGAAAAGTTGCCGATGTACAAAGCCAAATAAATGAAAGGGAACATAAAGGACTTGTACGAGACCCAAAACTTGATGTGGCGTATCAAAACTTAGAATCACTGCGCGATCGCCTACAACAAGCAGAAGAAAAGCTTTTTGATGTTGGTTTATATATATCTATATATGGAAGCTCAAAAAAAGAACTTGATAAAATTGAAAATGATATTCGTGGGATTCTTGACGCACAACTAATATATACAAAACCTGCACTTTTTCAGCAAGAGCAAGGATTTAGAACCATACTACCACTTGGTAATGATGAGCTTATGGTTAACTCAAAACTCAATTCTGAACCTCTTTCTTCAATATTTCCATTCACTTCATTTGACCTCACAAGTGACAATGGTATTTTATACGGAATAAATCGACATAATTCATCACTCATTTTATTTGATAGATTTTCACTAGAAAACTATAATTCGGTTGTTTTTGCAAAGTCAGGTTCTGGAAAATCTTATGGTACAAAGCTTGAAATCTTACGCTCACTTATGTTTGGGACTGATGTTATAGTCATTGATCCAGAGAGAGAATACGAACAGCTTACTGAAGCAACAGATGGTCGCTCGTTTAATATATCACTCTCTTCAGAGCACCACATCAATCCATTTGACTTACCAGCTGTTCAAGAGGACGAAAACCCAAAAGATATTTTGCGTAACAGTATTATAACGCTCGTAGGAATGTTTCGTATAATGCTCAACGGATTAACTCCCGAGGAAGACTCTATTGTTGATCGCACAATCGCTGAAACATATGCGCTTAAAGATATCACAGGTGAAACAGATTTCTCGAATACACCACCGCCAATTCTCTCAGATTTTGAAACAGTGCTTATGGGAATGGAAGGTAGTGACTCATTGGTAGAACGTCTAGCAAAATATACCAAAGGATCTTGGTCTGGGTTCATTAACCAGCCTACAAATATTGATATCAACCGTCAATTTGTGGTCTTCTCTGTTCGTGACATGGAGGATGAGCTCAAACCAGTTGCAATGTATATCATTACACACCACATTTGGAACGCTATACGACACAACCTAAAAAAACGCTTACTTGTTATTGACGAAGCGTGGTGGATGATGAAATCAGAAGACACAGCATCGTTTCTATACTCTCTGGCAAAACGAGGACGAAAATACTATCTTGGTGTTGCTACAATCACACAGGATGTTGAAGATTTCCTACGTTCACCATATGGCAGACCAATCCTCACAAACTCTTCATTACAGCTACTACTAAAACAATCTCCAACAACGGTAGATATATTGCAAAAGACATTTAACCTTACTGACGAAGAAAAATATCTACTTCTTGAGTCTGGTGTTGGTGAAGGATTGTTTTTTGCTGGATTAAAACATGTTGCTATAAAAATTATAGCGTCTTATACAGAAGATCAAATTATCACTTCTGACCCATCACAACTTCTTGCTATTAAAAACGAAAAACAACGTCTGGATACACAACAAGAATAATCACAGAAAATATTTATGCCGAGTAAATTAGAAAAAAATAAACCTCCACAACTTCCTAAAAAAAAGATGCCACTTATGAGGGCCTCTCTTATGATAGGAGCTGCTATTTTTATAAGTATGCTCATTTTTATATTCGCTATTTTCCCTATCACAGCACCTATGATGATTGGTGTCGGGACTGGTACAGTAGCAGAACATTATACTCACAGTACATTTGTTGGTGTTGTGGTTGGTGGCTTTACAGTAGCAGCTTCTGGATTCGTAGAAGCCATAAGTGGTATTGGTGTTCCTGTACTTGGTGCTATTGGTAATTTGTTGGCAGATGCATTCACTTTTCTAGGATGGGTAATGTTCTATCTTTGGCTCACTGTTATTGGAGTACCGCTTATAGGTAGAGGTGCTGCCGCGAGAAAACGGTTAATAACAGCCTTAATGTCCACTGTTATAGGATTTGTTCCTCTTTTAAACATACTCCCCGCATTTCTTATTGGAGTTACACTTATTGTCATTAGTGTACGTATGGAAGATGCTGAAAAACTTATACAATATAAAGAACAACTAAAAAAATATAACATGAGTAGGAAAACATTATCTAGTAATACTAAGCCACAGATGAGAAGAGTGTAGTAAACACAATCTAAAATACTTTTGTTATAATTTGAACATTATTTATAATATAGAAATCCACGTTAAAAACATATTGTGGTACACATGTGTATGTACTATGCGCTATACTAAAGTAATGAGAGGACTCTTCGCAACAGTATTAACTATAGGAAGTATATTATTGTTCTTAATGCCTTATAGCGCTGTGGCGCAAACAACATCACTTGTGCCATTTTATATTCATATCAATCCAAACTATCCACAACCACACTCATCTGTATCACTATCTATATCTAGTAATTCAATTCAAGTTATAGGTCTTACTTTTTCTGTCACAGTGAATGGAAGTGTGGTCGGTAGTGGAACAGGAAGACAAGCAGTAACATTTAAAACTGGTGCACCAGGTAAAAGCATGTTCATCGTTGTAAAAACCACACATAATGGAAAAATATATACACGAACAATAACGCTGCACCCAGCGTCAGTTGCTCTTGTTGTAGAGCCTATCGCGACAAAACCTATTTGGTATTTGGGTACTCCAACAATTTCTCCTTTTGGGAAGATACGTCTTGTAGCTATACCAAACATGCAAATAAATAATAAACCATTGAGTCCATCAACATTATCCTATACATGGAAAATAGGAAATGAGACATTGCCAGCATCTGGGGTTGGTAAAGATTCAGTTATTATAAACTCTCCTCTACCATATAGGAAAAATACTGTGTCTGTGTTAGTACATGACTCACACAACACACAAACAGCACAACAAACACTGTCTCTTGTATCAGACACACCTGTTGTACACATATATAAAAACAATCCTCTAACGGGGGTAGATTATGGGCATGCGATTTCTTCAAGCTCTTCAATTGGTTCAGTAGAATCAACATTTACAGCTGTTCCTTATGGATTTTCTTTTACTGGTGGCGCACCAATTATAACGTGGTTTCTTAATGGTGCTAACGTTCAAACAGGATCATCACTCACTGTTCGTCCAAAAGGAGTAGGGACAGGATCTGCCACCTTAAGTGTACTGGTTAAAAATAATCAGACTAATGAGAGCGAAAGTGCACAAATACCACTTCAGTTTGGTACAAACATAGGTGGTTTTGGATTATTTGGATT
>VAOX01000446.1_pt1 | contig 25132 bp, 39 predicted proteins | sample 3393891 | NCBI WGS metagenome assembly VAOX01 (sample SAMN08290429, study PRJNA428436) | hydrothermal vent metagenome | isolation source: Deep-sea hydrothermal vent chimney | place: Indian Ocean: Southwest Indian Ridge | depth 2822 m m | reverse complement strand
TAATGATGAACGACTTTTAACCAATTTCAGGGCTTTCAGGCTCATTTTATGCTGGAAACACGCACAGCGTTCAGGCTCATTTCATATTGGACAAGGCTGTGGGGATACCCCAGCTCTAAATCTGTTAAGATCAGGATGAGATATTAATAGCGGACAAATAATATGAGTAATGACAACCTTTCCAAAGAAGCCCGGATTCTTGAGGTAATGCGCAAGGTTCTAACCGATATCGCACGCGATACCTACACCAAACCAGGGCTCAAACACCCCCTGAGCGAAAACACCATTATCAACATCCGTGATTGCCTGGCGTTGATCAGCGCACGCGAATTCGAATTGGCAAAAGATGAAGATCGGGAGATAAATATACGCCCCCGTTATGTCGATGAACCCAAAAGTACCGTAGTTATCTCGATCGACAAGATCGGCCGTAACAAGGATTCCTGAAACTTATCGATGGCATGAATGAATTTCATGTTCTATCCTTCTATCCAGCGCCTGCAACAACACCTTGAGCAGCAACTTCGTGCATCTCCTGAGGGTATCAATGAGCACAGCCTCATTCGGCAGTTACAGGCTCAGACTGACTCGTTTTCGCCCCATGCCCGGTTACATGATCCCCTGGCTCTGTTTCAAATCCACTTTATCCTTTTCCATGCGCTCTACCGGCTGCGAGATCAACTCTGGCAACAGCAACAGGGGCATATTGAAATTGGACCTTTGCAGATCCGCTTAGCGCCTTATCGCGCAGGCCAACAAACTCTCAGCCGCAATGATCCATTACGCGACTATTACCTTGATCTGAATAATCTTGAAACAACTGGCGAACAGGAGATAACTGAACTGCTCGCCGCCTTCTGGCGCAGGCTGGTCAAAGGTGACGGACGCAAGGCTGCGCTGGATGAGCTCGGCCTCTGCGATCCGGTCGATGATGGCACTATCAAACAAACCTGGCGCCAGCTGGTGATGCAGCATCATCCCGATCGCGGTGGCGACAAGGCCAATCTACAGCTTCTCAATGCAGCCATGGACTGGCTACGAAAAGGCTGAACAGGCAATAGCTCAAGCTCCTGCCAATTTATTTTATCTCTTCAATATAGGTGCGACTAATCGGCGTCTGCACATATATTTTTTTGCCGTCTTTATTTTTTGCCCAAAAATAATAATAGCCCTTGTTCGGCTCCGATGTGACCTTGCCATCCAGCACGGTCCAGCTCTTGACGTGACTACCTGCGGCATAGGTTACCGTATAATTCCCCTCCAGCCAGGTCACGCCCAGACGGGATATTTTGTTCTGCTCTTCCTGGCTGCAAGCCATGAGCAAAAAAGCAGATAGGAATAAAATAACAAACGGTTTCATAGTAAGGCTTCCTCTGTTAACGAGACCGATATAATACAGTTTTAATAAAATCCAGCTATACCCAAACCAATAGTCTGGCCAATACTCGCGGCTACACTTTTGGGTTGGCACTACGTCATAGCTGTCGTTGAGTTATAATATCACGCGCACGCGCAATATCCTCGGGATGATCCACATCCCACAGGGTCGCCAGCTCAGACCAGTCCCGACCCGCAAGGCTCAGACGCTGTCGTGTTTGTTGCAGCACCTTATGCGTTCCCCAACTCACATTTTTAAACATATCTGTATTTAATTCTGACTGGCCGACCAGCACATACCCGCCGTCCTCCGCAGGTCCCAGCACACAGGGAATACCCCTGGCCAGCCGCTGCAAAGCCTGTTCAAGATAGTCTGCTGTAAACGCGGGACAATCGCTGCCAATGAGCACGACCATCTTGCTGGTAGATAATCCATCGGCCAGCGCATGACTCATACGCATTCCCAAATCCGATCCCTGCTGTGGTTTCAATTCTATCCCATAGGTCGTATGTAATTCCTGAAACAGGGCATGATGGCCGTCCGGCTCACACCAGAGCTGTAGCGGACAAAGCCGACTATCGGCCACCTCCTGCACTACATGACGAATCAGATCAGCAGAAAATTCAGCTGCCCCCTGTTCGCCCAGCGATGGAATCAGACGCGTCTTGGCACGCCCAGGCAACGGCGCTTTGCTGAAAATCAGGATACGGGCATCAGGATAATGATAGGACATGCTAAGGCGTGACCGACTCAGCGATAATAAATCTGTTGCAGACGGGCCGCTGAAACACCAAAAAACCAGGCCAGCCGCAGCCCCCACATCAACAGTAGCGTACGCAGGATACCCTGTGTTTCCCAACGTCGACTGGAGGTGATAACCCGCTGGCGCAGGCAACAGGGCGCAGAGATTTTTTTCAGACGTCGGCTCAGTTCGATATCCTCCATCAGGGGAATATCGGCAAAACCATCGAGACGCACAAAGACCTCGCGTAATACAAATATGGCCTGATCCCCGGTCGCAATCCCGCTGAGGCAGGAACGCCAGTTCATTGACGTTTCGATGATACGCAGGAGCCACGTCCGGCCGGATAAACGTACATCAAAACGGCCCCAAACCCGTCCTGATTCCAGCGCCTCACGAATCAGTCTGTCGGCATTCTCTGGCAAGCGGGTATCGGCATGCAGGAATAACAACACATCGCCCCGCGCCTGCTCAGCACCCGCATTCATCTGCCGCGCACGGCCTCGCTCGGCATGTATGATTTTATCCACTCGCCCCTGCGCCTGATGCAAGGTTGCATCGATACTGCCGCCATCAGACAGGATAACTTCATGCCCGGCATCGCGATAGCACTGCACTAGAGACAAATGGTCTGTGATCTCAGGGGCTTCGTTCAGCGCGGGGATAATAATAGACAACTGCACTCGCTCACCACTCATAAACGTAAAAAAATAATGCTAATATTTTCAATGGTTTAAAAACCTCCTGATCCGGTTCACAGTTTAGCGTAAAAATCCTTTACCGGCTAAACAAGCGTCGCTGCCTGCCGATATAATGGATCTGTAAATGCATAAGGTAGTGTACCTATGGATAATCTGGCCGAACAACTGATCCGCGACTACAAAGAGCTGGTTTCCCTGCCGGAAATCACATTGCGTATCAATGAAATGGTCAATGATCCTGACTGTGACATTGACAGCATTGGCAAACTCATCAGCCAGGATCCGGCTCTTGCCGTGCGCCTGCTGGGCATTGCCAACAGCCCTTTCTACGGCTTCTCAATGGAAATCAGCACCGTTACCCGCGCCATTACTGTGCTCGGTATTAACAAAATACGGGATATCGTGCTTTCCGCCTCAGCCACCAAAGCCTTTGATGGTATCCCGGTAGACGTCATTGCCGTCGATGACTTCTGGCAACACAGTCTTTACTGCGGGGTACTTGGACAGACACTGGCAAAACAAACGGCGCTGGATGCCGATGCCGTATTTATTGCCGGCCTGTTGCATGATGTTGGCCAGCTCATTCTGTTCAACCGCTACCCGCAGGAAATGCATGAAATCATCCTGCGCACTATCGAAGGTGAGTTCCCCCTCAGCATGGTCGACGCTGAACAGGAACGGCTGGGCACCAATCACACCCAGGTTGGTGCCGAGTTAGCACGCTCCTGGCACCTGCCAACACATATAGAAGCCGTTATTGCCTGGCATCATACGCCTGAAAATGCCCCCGCCCACCAGCAGGAGGTGGCACTTATTTATATTGCCAACGCGGTTGCCCAAATGCTCGACTTTGACTGCGACAGCGTAATGAAAAAACTGGATGTCGCCGAAAATATCTGGAGCATGGCGCAACTGCAAAACGAACAAATCCCGCAGGCCATCGAAGCCGCCAGCGAACAGCTGGATACGTTGCGTCAACTTTATTTTAGTTAAATATCCACTCCAAATACCCGTCCACTTTAAGAATCACCGCTCGTCCTGAGCCTGTCGAAGGAAGCTCTTTCCCGCTACGGATAACTGACATACCGCTTTTCCCCGCAACGGGCTATCTGACCAGCCACTCGCTATTGATCTTTCACCCCGCCAACGCCCCGCCACAACTGCTGCCCTGACCGGCAGTACAGCCATAGCAGTGATCCGCCACAACAATCGGCAAGCCGTTCAGCTGGTCATGGTTCAGCTCGCGTAAATGCTGGCGCGATTTCCCTGATGACCGTAACGGTAAATCCAGCATTTGATTGAAGTCGCAATCATAGACATACCCCTGCCAGTCAATGCTAATCAGGCTACGGCACATCACTGTTTGCAGGTTATCATCCTGATGCGCCGACTTAAGCAGGTTCATGTATTCATCAAAGCCGCCTTTAGAAATCAACATACTGCCAAAACGCTGAATAGGCATATTGGCAAGCGTCAACAAAGCATTAAACTGAATCCCGAAACGATTTTCCAGTTCCCGCTTATAATCTGCTTCAAGTTTGTTCTGTGACGGTGGCAAAAACGCCCCGGTGGGGTTGTACACCAGGTTCAGCACGAGTCCGGATCCCGCCTGCCCATACCCCAGGGCATTGAGTTTTTTCAGGCCTTTTATACTTGCCTCATAGACACCTTTGCCCCGCTGTCCATCCACATTTTCCTTCAGGTAACAGGGCAGCGATGCCACAACCTCGACCTGCTGCCGAGCCAAAAAGGCCGCCAGATCTTCATGTCCCGGCTGCAGCAGAATGCTCAGGTTACAGCGATCCATGACATGCACTCCACGCGCGCGGGTCTGCTCGACCAGATAGCGGAAATGTGGATTCAGCTCAGGTGCGCCGCCAGTTAAATCGAGCTTATCAAGTGCCGACCGGTCAATAAAATCCAATACATGCCCGATATTTTCAGATGACATGCTCTCCTTGCGTTTTGGTCCTGCATTGACATGACAATGCAGACATTGCTGGTTGCAAACATAGCCAAGATTGATCTGTAGAATCTCCAGTTGCTTGCGTTGGATAGCGGGGAAATCAGTTTCTTTCAGCAGAGGCAGGGTTGCATGCATAGATGGCTCCGGTTATTCTGAAATATTAACAATATACTTTAATACTGCCCATTCAGGCTATAAATTGCCTGTCATAGAAAAGACCATGAACTGGCTGGATAAATTACCTCTGCTTCCACTTTTTTTCGTCGCCCTGCTCCTGGGGCTGGCACCGTTGGGGGCACAGCCGCATTTATGGGGGAAACTTAACTTATTGTTCAGCGGCGAACTACAACGCCCCATTGATATTTTCGATCTGTTCCTGCATGGCACACCCCTTGTATTACTGTTACTAAAACTTACACTCATCATTAAACGGCCTCCGCAAAAAGCCCCCTGATAAAGACAGGTTCGCTAAATCTGATGCTCCATAAAAAAACCCCTGATAACAGGGGCTTTTTTCATTCTTCGTCCGGCCAGGCGTCAGAATGGAATATCATCATCAAAATCCCCGGCGGGAGCGGGAGCCGGTGCCGACTGCTGAGGCGCGGATTGAGCTTGAGGCTGGGCTGCTGGCGCTGCTGCACTCTGATTCTGGTTATAGCCCTGGTCGAAGCTAGCACTGCTGCCGCGTGAATCCAACATCTGCATATCATTGGCAACGATCTCGGTGGTGTAACGATCCTGGCCGCTTTGATCCTGCCATTTACGCGTTTGTAACTTGCCTTCGATATATACTTTGGAACCTTTTTTCAGGTATTCGGCAGCGATTTCTGCCATGCGACGAAAAAATACCACCCGGTGCCATTCGGTTTTATCAACCTGCTCGCCGGTATTTTTGTCTTTCCAGGACTCACTGGTCGCAAGCGTAATATTGGCAACGGCATTACCATTTGCGGCATACTTTACCTCAGGATCCTTCCCCAGATTGCCAATCAAGATAACCTTATTTACTCCCCGTGCCATAACATTCTCCTGTAATTTCTATATATTTTATTGATTCATAAAGTAAATTTACTCTTCTTCTTTGGAAAAAGCGTACAACGCATCCATGTCCAGATTCGCCTTATCCACCTTGAGGTAGGCTACGCCATCCTCGGCAATAATCATAGCCTCTTCAACACCCCGAACAGCGGTCAATTCCTGCGCCAATTTCTCTGCTTCGGATTCCGTAACACTACCGATATTCAATAGTTGGGAACTGAAATAGCGCGGATTTTTCATGCTCGCAGCCAGTAACAGCCAGATCAAAACAACGCTGCCATTAAACATGAAAACAGCCTCGTTGCTCACATGATCGCTAAGCCAACCGCCGCTCAGACCACCTGCAAACACACCCAGAAACTGGGAGGTGGTGTACACGCCCATGGCCGTTCCCTTGTGCGCCGCAGGTGCCAGTTTGGCAATCAGGGATGGCAAGGTGGCTTCCAATAAGTTAAAGGCGGTAAAAAACAGCAACAGCATCACCACCATTCCGCTGACACTGCCATCCAGCCTGCTCATGCCCCATTCCGCCAGCGCCAGCGTGCCAATAGCGCCAATCATAATTTGCTTAATCTTGTGCTTTTTTTCGGCAATGATGATAAAGGGCACAATAGCCACCATCGCCAGACCCATCACGGGCAGGTATATCTCCCAGTGGTGGCCACCGGGGATGCCCAGGCCGTGTTCCAGAATGCGGGGAATAACGATAAATGACGCCATTAAATTGAGGTGCAACATGAAAATTCCCGCATCCACACGCAGCAACTGGGGATCACGCAGCGCTTTCAGAAACCAGCTGGCCTCAATGCCCGTATCTCGATGAAAGGAGCTCACGGTCGGGCTGGGAACGGCAAAGCGCACCAGGATAATGCCGCCCAGAGCCAGCAGTGCGGTGGTCCAGAAAATGCCCTGCACACCAAACCAGCCGTGCAGTATAGGCCCCACTACCATGGCTATCGCAAAGGAAATACCGATACTGATACCAATCAGAGCCATAACCTTGACCCGGTGCTCTTCACGGGTTAAATCCGCTGCCAGTGCTATCACTGCGCTAGCAATCGCACCCGTCCCCTGTAGGGCTCGCCCGGCAATCACTCCATCGATACTTGTCGACAATGCCGCCAGTACGCTGCCAGCCGCAAATACCAGCAACCCGCCAATAATCACCGGCTTTCGACCAATACGATCAGACAATATGCCCAGAGGGATCTGAAACAGCGCCTGGGTCAGGCCATAAATACCCATGGCAACGCCAGCCAGGAACAGGGTAGAGCCTTTCAACTCATGGGTATAGAGGGTAAACACCGGCAGGATCATGAATAATCCCAACATACGTGATGAAAATATCCCCGCTAGTGACATGGCGATATGACGCTCACGCGGGGTCATGTTTTCGGACTGGATACTGTGCATTTTATTTGGCATTTTTCTGAAAAAATTATTGTTGGAGAGGCTTCCGTTCAAGGAAAGTCTTGTGAAAATCAAAATTGCTTTGGCCGCCAAGCAGCAGACAGCGTATATTAGCAGGTTCGTTGTTAACAAAGAATCAAAGATGGACTCAATACACATTCGTGGGGCGCGCACCCATAACCTGAAAAATATCGATCTAACCCTGCCGCGGGACAAACTGATTGTTATCACTGGTCTGTCCGGTTCAGGCAAGTCATCGCTGGCTTTTGATACCCTTTATGCCGAAGGTCAGCGCCGCTACGTCGAATCACTTTCGACCTATGCCCGGCAGTTCCTTTCGGTAATGGAAAAACCCGATGTGGATCATATCGAAGGACTATCACCAGCTATTTCCATCGAGCAAAAATCCACCTCCCATAACCCGCGCTCCACCGTCGGCACTATTACCGAAATCTACGATTATCTGCGTCTGCTGTTTGCCCGCGCCGGGGAGCCTCGCTGCCCGGATCACGATCTTCCTCTAAATGCCCAAACCGTCAGTCAGATGGTCGATCATGTGCTGGCCCTGCCCGAGGGTAGCAAACTGATGCTGCTGGCACCGGTCATCAATAACCGCAAGGGTGAACACGAACAGGTACTTGAACGACTACGTGTCGAAGGTTATATCCGCGCCCGTATCGACGGTCAGGTCTATGAGCTGGATCAGGCTCCCAAACTGGAACTGCACCGCAAACATACGATTGAAGTGGTGGTGGATCGTTTCAAGGTGCGCGAGGATATCCAAAGCCGCCTGGCCGATTCCTTTGAAACCACGCTTAACCTCACTGAAGGCGTGGCCCGGATTGCTTTTATGGCAAACGGCGACGAGAACCCTGAAAAGAAGGAAGATATTGTTTTCTCGGCACGCTACGCCTGCCCACGCTGCGGCTATTCTCTTAACGAACTGGAACCACGTCTGTTTTCCTTCAACAATCCGGCCGGTGCCTGCCCAAGCTGTGATGGTCTGGGTAATAAACAGTTCTTTGATCCTGCGCGGGTCGTCGGTCACCCCGAACTGGGGCTTAGCAGCGGCGCTGTACGTGGCTGGGATCGACGTAATGTCTATTATTTCCAGTTACTTCTGTCACTATCGAAACATTATGATTTCGACATGGATATGCCCTTCGAGGCACTGCCAGAGAGAATTAAAACACTGATTCTTTATGGCAGCGGTGAAGAAGAAATCGAATTCACTTATTTCAATGACCGCGGCGGTGAATACCATAAGGTGCAGCCCTTCGAGGGCATCATCAACAATATGCAGCGCCGCTATCGTGAAACCGAATCCAATGTGGTGCGCGAAGAACTGGCCAAGTATCTTAGCCAGCAACCCTGTCCCGACTGTCAGGGAACACGACTCAACCGCACGGCACGCCATGTCTTTATTGCCGATGCCACCCTGTCGCAAATCAGCGCCCTGCCCATCGATGTAGCACACCAGTTTTTCCAGGCGCTGCGCCTGCCCGGTCATCGCGGCGAAATTGCAAAAAAAATCGTCAAGGAGATCATTCAACGTCTGGAATTTCTGGTCAATGTCGGCCTTGACTATCTAACCCTGGATCGCGGTGCCGACAGTCTCTCTGGCGGCGAAGCCCAGCGTATCCGTCTTGCCAGCCAGATTGGCGCAGGGCTGGTGGGCGTCATGTATGTGCTGGATGAACCCTCCATCGGCCTGCATCAACGTGATAACACCCGTCTGCTCAGTACACTCACCTATCTCCGCGATCTGGGCAATACCGTAATCGTAGTTGAGCATGATGAAGAAGCTATTTTAAGCGCTGATCATGTGGTGGACATTGGCCCTGGCGCCGGCGTTCACGGCGGCAATATCATTGCTCAGGGCACACCGGCCGAGATCATGGCCACCCCGGACTCTCTCACCGGCCAGTATTTGTGCGGTAAAAAGATCATCCGTATACCGCCACAACGTACACGCTACGATCCTGAGCGTATACTGCGCATCCATAAAGCCAGCGGGAATAATCTGAAACAGGTGGATGTGGACATCCCGTTGGGATTGATGACAGCCATTACCGGCGTATCCGGTTCAGGCAAGTCCACCCTGATTAACGATACCCTTTACCGGCATGCGGCGGCACAAATCAATCAGGCCAGCACGGAACCCGCAGCCTGTGAAGGCATCAGCGGACTCGATCAGTTCGATAAAGTGGTCGACATCGATCAGAGCCCCATCGGCCGTACGCCACGCTCGAATCCAGCCACCTATACCCAGTTATTTACCCCCATCCGCGAGTTGTTCGCCGGTACTCCGGAAGCCCGCGCCCGGGGTTATACTCCCGGGCGTTTCAGTTTTAACGTCAAAGGCGGACGTTGTGAAGCCTGTCAAGGCGATGGGGTGATTAAAGTAGAAATGCATTTTCTGCCGGACATCTACGTGCCCTGCGATGTCTGCAAGAGCAAACGCTACAACCGGGAAACGCTGGAGATCAAATACAAGGGCAAGACCATCTATGAGGTCTTGAATCTGACGGTCGAGGATGCCTTGACCTTCTTTGATGCCATCCCCCCTATTCGACGCAAATTGCAAACGCTACTGGATGTAGGCCTGAGTTATATTCGCCTGGGACAGAATGCCACCACCCTCTCCGGCGGTGAAGCGCAGCGCATCAAACTCGCCCGTGAACTGTCCAAGCGTGATACCGGCAATACCCTTTATATCCTCGACGAACCCACCACGGGCCTGCACTTCCAGGATATTGAACAACTGCTACAGGTATTGCACCTGTTACGCGATCACGGCAATACCATTATCATCATCGAACACAACCTGGATGTCATAAAAACCGTTGACTGGGTCATCGACCTGGGCCCGGAAGGGGGCAACAAGGGGGGCGAGATTGTTTGTGCAGGAACCCCTGAACAAATCGCCGCGCATCCGGACTCACATACCGGATATTATCTTAAACCACTAATTGAAAAACAGCTAACAGGCTGATGGCTATATTTTTATAACCGGGCTTTTCATAACCTTGACAAATTTACAGCTTGTTGCGCGTTCCTGCACTTCTGCGGGGAAACGATCTGCATCGCTGTATCTGCTGCCTTATTTACATTCCATCAAACATCCGGCTGATACATGTAAACCGGATCGCCAACTTTTGAATGATAGATCAGCGCTGCCGTACCCTGATTAACTGCGATTTCCACCAGCCCGTTGGCATTGATATGCCAGAAGCCTTCTCCATCGCTAACTGCCGAGAATGTTTCAGCGAAACAAACTTCGCGTTCACCCAAACGTATACGCATATCGGTAGATATACTCACGCCTTTCAAGCCACTTATGATATTGCCAAAATTATCAATATAGATAACCTCAGCCAGTTCTACCGGCCAGTCATCAAAACCAATGTCCTCAGGCATAAGTCGAGCAAGTTCAGGCCTGCTACCCTGATCCAGCATGGCCGCAACCGGTGCAAATAAATCGCGTCCGTGAAATGTCTTTGTCAGCCTCGGCGGTTGCCAGACAATACGCCAAAATTCGACATCCCCAGCCTGTCTTGCAACAACGTTAAAGAGACCGTTATCCGGACCAACATAGTAACGACCATCGGCTTTCATGAGCAACGGTCGGCGGGCAGCACTCCCCACACCGGGATCGACGATGGCCAGTATAAGTGCATCAGAAGGAAGAAAATCAATCAGGGAAGCTAACAGATAAGCCGAAGCGCGAGGATTGAATGTTGGCGCATCATGTTGCAGGTCGATCACTGATGCCGTTTTTGAAACACGATATATCGCCGTCTTAAGCTGACCCACATAAGCAGCCTGCCAACCATAGTCAGTAAAAAGCAGGATCATGATAACCCTCCGTTGAGTGATGCCTGTTAATTAATTATTTTCAATAACGAGCAAAACGATAACCAGAATAACCGATAGCATATCGACGCCACTGCCAGCCATATTTTATAGCGTTCCCATTCCAATCCGGGCAAACGGTTTGTCTGATACAACAGTCCTATTATAATATCTATTCAGTGCTGGTCACGGAGTCGTTACCAATAAACCGGTGGCAGTATGTTCTGCATTGGCCAGAAACACGTAAAATTACGTCTTCAATCTTGTCTGCACTTACTGATTTTTACGACCAAAAAAAACCGGGCATCAGCCCGGTTCTTTAAATACACTCAGGCTAATACTTATGCCGCTGCGCCTTCTTCAACCTCTTCGGCCACGAGCGGGCGATTAACCAGCTCCACATAAGCCATTGGCGCATTGTCGCCTGAACGGAATCCGCATTTAAGAACACGCAAATAACCACCCGGACGTTCTTTGTAACGCGGCCCCAACTCTTCAAACAACTTGGTTACGATCTCACGGTTACGCAGACGATCAAAGGCCAGTCTACGGTTGGCAACACTGTCTTCTTTGGCCAGTGTAATCAGAGGCTCGGCCTTACCACGCAATTCCTTGGCTTTAGCCAGGGTTGTGTGAATAAGTTCATGTTCAAACAGAGACGCCGACATATTACGAAACATCGCTTTACGGTGACTGCTGTTACGATTAAATTTACGACCACTTTTACGGTGACGCATGGCACTTTACCTTATAAATTCTATTAACAAACTTCACAATAGCGCAAAACTTTCACGCTCAAATTCAATCAGCTGTCCTGTTTTTCCTGCAAACTTGCGGGCGGCCAGTTTTCCAGACGCATACCCAGTGACAAGCCACGGGTTGCCAGCACATCTTTGATCTCGGTGAGTGATTTCTTACCAAGATTCGGCGTTTTCAGCAATTCAACTTCTGTACGCTGAATCAGATCACCAATATGGAAAATCTGTTCGGCCTTAAGGCAGTTGGCTGAACGCACGGTCAATTCCAGATCATCAACCGGGCGCAGCAGTACCGGATCGATATCGGGCTCCTGCTCTTCAGGTTCAACTTCTTCCCGACCCCGCAGGTCAACGAAAGCGTATAACTGTTCCTGTAAAATAGTTGCCGCGTTACGAATGGCCTGTTCAGGCTCAATCGTACCGTTAGTTTCCAGCTCAATAATCAGCTTATCGAGATCGGTACGCTGTTCAACACGGGCACGATCAACATTATAGGCCACCCGATGAATAGGACTAAAACTAGCATCCAGTTGCAGACGGCCAATCGGCCGATCCTCGGAATCATCCGTCACTCGTGCAGTGGCAGGTACATAGCCCCGACCCCGAACAACTTTTAACGTCATGTTCAGCTCACCTGCATCAGTCAAGTTGGCAATCACATGTTCCGGATTAACGACTTCAATATTATGATCAAGCATAATATCGCCAGCTGTCACAACACCCGCACCTTTCTTATTCAGCGTTAGCTTGGCTTCCGCCTCACCTTCCATGAGCATGGCAACGCCTTTCAGGTTAAGCAGTATGTCAATGACATCTTCCTGCACACCTTCAATAGTCGTGTATTCATGCAATACGCCTTCGATTTCAGCTTCGACAATAGCTGCACCATCTAGCGACGATAACAAAATCCGCCGTAATGCATTTCCCAGCGTATGTCCAAAGCCACGTTCTAATGGCTCAAGCGTTATCTTGGCATGGGTTGAATCCGTTTGTTGAACATCAACAATCCGAGGTGTTAAAAATTCCGCTACAAACCCCTGCATGAATTAGCCTCTTAAAATTAAATCGACTTAAATAAACATCAAATGATCTCCCGGAGGGAAACCAGATATAGTAATTACTTGGAATACAGTTCCACTACCAGATGTTCGTTGATATCTGACGGTAAATCATTTCGTTCAGGCACATTCTTGAATATGCCCTCGAATTTACCACTGTTTACATCCAGCCATTCAACAAAACCGCGTTGTTGAGCAGCATCCAGAGCACCTTTAATCCGCAACTGGTTATTTGAAGATTCAGCGATAGCAATCACATCACCCGCATTCACCTGGGCGGAAGGAATATTCATCTTTACACCATTGACGGTGATCGCATTGTGGCGAACCAGTTGCCGGGATTCCGAACGAGAAGCACCAAAGCCCATACGATAAACAACATTATCGAGACGACATTCAAGCAGTTGCAACAGGTTTTCACCCGTCGAACCTTTCAGTCGATCGGCTGTTTTGTAATAAGCGCGAAACTGTTTTTCAAGAACACCATAAATACGACGTAGTTTCTGCTTTTCACGTAACTGGCTGGCATAGTCAGAAGCACGTCCACGACGTTGTCCATGTTGTCCCGGCGGAAAAGCACGATTTTCCATCGCACACTTGCCGCTGTAACATTTTTCACCCTTCAGAAAGAGTTTCTCGCCTTCGCGCCGACACTGTCTGCATTTTGATCCGATATACTTAGCCACTATAATTCTCCCGCTTACACACGACGTTTTTTAGGTGGACGGCAACCATTATGTGGAATGGGCGTCACGTCGGAAATATTGGTAATTTTAAAACCCTTGCTGTTCAGCGCACGTACCGCAGATTCACGTCCTGGCCCCGGGCCTTTGACGCATACTTCGAGATTTTTCATACCAAATTCCTTTGCGATGGTGCCAACGCGTTCCGCTGCAACCTGCGCCGCAAAGGGGGTACTTTTGCGAGAACCACGAAAACCGGAACCCCCCGAAGTAGCCCAACACAGGGCATTACCCTGGCGATCGGTAATCGTTACAATAGTATTATTGAATGAAGCATGTATGTGTGCGATACCATCGGCGATATCCCGTTTGATCTTTTTGCGTGTACGACCTGACTTGGCTGCCATTTTTTAAAACCTGAATATGTGCTTAACGTTTAATGGGTTTGCGCGGCCCCTTACGGGTACGTGCATTAGTGCGAGTGCGCTGACCACGGAGAGGCAAACCACGGCGGTGACGAATACCGCGATAGCTGCCAAGATCCATAAGCCGTTTGATATTCATGGAAACTTCACGACGCAAATCACCTTCGATGGTAAATTTGCCTACCTCGGTGCGCAGAGACTCTACGTCAACTTCAGCCAACTGCCCAACTTTGGCACTCGGATTGACGCCGGCTTCCGCACAAATCTGCTTTGCGCGAGTACGCCCAATGCCATAAATGGCTGTTAGGGCAATTTCTGCATGTTTGTTGTCAGGTATGTTAATACCAGCTATACGGGCCATCTAGCCACTCCTAAAGATTACTTTTAACTCAAAAACCTTGTTTCATGGAACACGCGAAAACGCGAAATTTTACGCGCAAACCCCCTCCACTGCAAGCCCCGCGGGTCAAATCGACGTGAAAGCTATACTTTCCTGAAATATTAACCCTGACGCTGTTTGTGGCGAGGATCTTTGCAAATCACACGAACAACACCTTTACGCTTTATTACTTTACAGTTACGGCACAATTTTTTTACGGATGCACGTACTTTCATGGTTCTTCTCCAAACTAAAATTTATATCAGGACTAGCCGCCCAACAGGCCGCCGCTGGAACCCTTAAGATTCGATTTTTTCATCAGGCCTTCGTACTGGTGAGACATCAAGTGCGCCTGAACCTGGGCCATAAAATCCATCACTACGACGACAATAATCAGTAGTGAAGTGCCGCCGAAATAAAAGGGCACATTCCAGTAAACAATCAAAAATTCGGGCAATAAACAAACGGCGGTAATATAAACCGCACCCACAAGGGTAAGCCTACCAAGAATCATATCGATATACTTCGCAGTCTGTTCACCCGGGCGGATTCCCGGCACAAAAGCACCGGATCGCTTAAGGTTGTCTGCCGTTTCCTTCGGGTTAAACATCAGTGCCGTATAGAAAAAGCAGAAAAATACGATAGCCAGCGCATACAACAATACATACAGGGGCTGTCCGGGTGATAGCATGGTCACCACATTCTGCAACCAGCTTACCGAGCCATCTCCGTTGCCACCAAACCAGCCCGCAAGGGTTGCCGGAAAGAGAATAATACTGGAGGCAAAAATTGGTGGAATTACACCGGCCATATTAATTTTCAGTGGCAGATGGCTGGTCTGCGCAGCATACATCTTCCGCCCCTGCTGGCGTTTGGCGTAATTGACCGTAATCCGTCTTTGGCCACGCTCCATAAAAATCACAAAGGCTGTTACCGCCAGTGCCAGTAAAAACAGCACCAGAATAAAACCATAACTCAACTCGCCTGTACGTCCCAGTTCCAGGGTTCCGGCAATAGCCCGTGGCAGGCCAGCAACAATCCCGCCGAAAATAATCATCGAGATACCATTGCCAATACCACGTTCAGTGATCTGCTCACCCAGCCACATCAGGAACATGGTACCCGTAACCAGCGTCACAACTGTCGTCAAATAAAAGGTGTTGTGATCAATAATCACTAAACCATTCTGGCGCGAAAGTGCTACTGCAACGCCCAGCGCCTGAAAAGTCGCCAAGCCTAATGTTCCAAAACGGGTATATTGGGTGATCTTACGTTTACCTGCCTCCCCTTCCTTGCTCAACTGTTCCAGCTTTGGGTGTACCTTGGTCAGCAACTGAATAATAATCGAGGCTGAAATATAAGGCATGATGCCCAGGGCAAACAACGATAAACGAGACAGAGCACCACCAGAGAACATGTTAAACATGGCCATGATAGTCCCGCTTTGCTGTTGGAACAGTCTTGCCAAGGTATCCGTATCAATACCTGGAACAGTAATATAGGAGCCGACCCTAAATACAAGCAAGGCACCCAGAACAAACAGGACGCGCTGTTTTAGCTCGGTGTATTTACCGCCTGCTGCCGCATCTGCCCGTTTACCTGCCATAATCGTTTACTCTTCTACCTTTCCGCCAGCAGCTTCAATCGCTTCCCGCGCGCCTTTACTGACACGAATACCTTTCAATGTCACCGGTTTTTCAATTTTACCGGAGACCATGACTTTCACATGCAGCACACTCTTGCTGATCAGGTTGGCCTTTCTCAAAGCCGCCAGGTCAATAACCTCAGACTCCAGATTATTCAATTCATGCAAGCGTATTTCATCACTGACACGCCCAATCCGTGAGCTGAAACCTACTTTCGGTACCCGACGCTGTAATGGCATCTGCCCGCCTTCGAAACCTACTTTATGGTAGCCGCCGGAACGCGCCTTCTGACCTTTGTGACCACGACCACAGGTTTTACCAAACCCGCAACCAATTCCACGACCAACGCGTTTGCGATTTTGCTTTGCCCCATCAGCAGGTTTTAATGTATTCAAATACATACTTAATTCTCCTCAACAACCTTAACCATGTAAGCAACTTTGTTGATCATGCCCCGTGTGCAGGGGCTATCTTCAACTTCAACTACATGATTGATGCGACGCAAACCCAGTCCGGTGACGCAGGCTTTATGTGAAGCCAGTCTACCGTTCATGCTGCGAACCAGCGTTACCTTAATCTTGCCTTTTTCTGCCATGACTTTATTCCAGGATATCTCCAACCGATTTACCACGTTTCGCAGCAACAATATCAGGCGAGGACATATTACTCAGACCCTCGATAGTTGCTCGCACCACGTTAATAGGATTGTTGGTGCCAATACATTTAGCCAGCACATTGCGCACCCCAACCACGTCGAACACCGCACGCATGGGACCACCAGCAATAACACCCGTGCCGTCTGATGCAGGCTGCATGTAGACTTTGGCTGCACCTACCTCTGAAGTAATCGGATATTGAAGGGTACCTTCTTTCAAAGCCACTTTGCGCATGTTTTTACGTGCATTTTCCATAGCCTTCTGTATCGCAATAGGCACTTCACGCGCTTTACCACGGCCGTAACCCACGCGGCCATTGCCGTCACCTACTACCGTCAGAGCAGAGAAGCCGAAGACCCGGCCACCTTTCACAACTTTTGCGACGCGCCGAATACCTACCAGACGCTCCTGCAAACCGTCGCTGTTCTGTTCTTTATCAAATCCAGCCATTGTATTAACCTTATTCCAGTTTTATTCCGGGTTTAAATTTTCAAACCAGCTTCGCGCGCCGCATCCGCCAGAGCCTTTACCCGGCCATGATACCTGAAGCCCGAACGATCAAATGCAACAGATTGAATACCTGCTGAAATCGCCTTTTCTGCTATCGCCTTACCAACAACAGCGGCAGCTTCTGCATTGCCGGTATATTTAACCGACGACTTGATATCAGTCTGCACTGTCGAAGCACTCGTAATGACATCACTACCATTGGCTGCAATGATCTGTGCGTAAATGTGTTTTGAAGTGCGAAAAACGCTCAGACGCGGTACCGCCAATTCACGGATTTTGGCGCGAACTCGACGTGCACGACGCAAACGACTGCTTTTTTTATCCATTCTATTATACCTGCCTTACTTCTTCTTCGCTTCTTTGCGAACGATGTGTTCATCCGCATACTTGACACCCTTGCCTTTATACGGCTCAGGTGGGCGGAATGCGCGTATTTCTGCCGCTGTCTGACCAACGCGCTGTTTGTCTATACCCTTAAGCACAACTTCAGTCTGACTGGGTGTTTCAACACTAACACCTTCGGGCAGTTCGTAATTAATCGGATGAGAAAAGCCCAGCGTCAGATTCAGTTTATTACCCTGCGCCTGAGCACGATAGCCAACACCCACCAGTTCTAATTTCTTTTCGAAACCTTTACTAACACCAACAACCATATTGTTGATCAGCGCTCGTGCGGTTCCACTCTGGGCGATAGCGCCAGCATGACCTTCACGTGCCACCAGGGTTAGCACATTATCTTCTGTCGAAACTTCAACAGAAGCATGCACCTGATGCGCCAGCGATCCTTTACTACCTTTAATAGTAACGATCTGATCCTGGATTGAGACTTCAACACCCTTGGGCACTGTAATCGGATTTAATCTTGCCATTATCTGCTTATCCTTACTGTACGTAACACAGTACTTCGCCACCGCAGCCTGTCTTGCGGGCAGCGCGATCGGTCATCAGACCGTTTGAAGTCGAGATAATCGCAATACCCAGACCAGCCATTACTTTGGGTAGCTCATCCTTACCCTTGTAAATACGCAAACCCGGACGACTAACCCGTTTAATTTTGTCAATAACGGCTTTGCCATTATAGTATTTCAGCTCAATCGTCAGAATCGGCTTACCATCATTCTCTGCTTTTGAACTGGCCGAGATATAACCTTCGGCCTGCAGTAAATCAGCAATCGCCTGTTTCTGTTTGGAGAAAGGCATCGATACGTTTTCCTTACCGGCAGCGAGTGCATTCCGGATTCGGGTCAGCATATCTGCAATAGGATCTGTCATACTCATAATTTATTCTCTCCTGCCGCTTACCAGCTGGCCTTACGTACGCCCGGAACATCACCGCGCATCGTGGCTTCGCGCAGCTTATTGCGGCAAAGACCAAACTTGCGGTAAACCGCATGTGGACGTCCGGTTATACGGCAACGACGCTGCATGCGCACCGGACTTGCATTACGCGGCAGTTTCTGCAACTGCTGCTGTGCTGCAAAACGTTCTTCGTAAGCAATATCTGAATCTTTAATAATTGCTTTCAGCTCTTTACGTTTTGCATCATATTTTTTTACAGTGTTAGCACGCTTTAATTCACGCGCCTTCATGCTGGACTTGGCCATCTTACTCTCCTGCGCCTTTTGCTGTCTTCAGAGGGAAATTGAAGGCAGTCAATAATGCGCGTCCTTCTTCATCAGTTTTTGCGGTGGTGGTAATCGTGATATCCATGCCACGCAATGCGTCAATTTTATCGTAATCGATTTCCGGGAAAATAATCTGCTCCCGCACACCCATGCTGTAATTACCACGACCATCAAATGATTTCGCATTCAGACCACGGAAATCACGGACACGCGGAATAGCGATATTAATCAGGCGATCAAGAAACTCGTACATCCGTTCGCGTCGCAAAGTCACTTTGCAACCAATCGGCCAGTCCTCACGCACCTTGAAACCGGCGATCGATTTACGCGCCTTGGTAATAATCGGTTTCTGACCCGCAATAGTGGCCATATCCGAAACCGCATGTTCGAGCACTTTCTTGTCTGTCAGCGCCTCTCCGACCCCCATATTAAGGGTGATCTTGGTAATGCGGGGAACTTCCATTACACTTTTGTACGCAAACTGCTGTTTCAGTTTGTCAATGATTGTATCTTTATAAAAACCTTGCAAGCGTGCCATTATCTATAACCTGAATAATCTGTCCGAATGTAATGTTTCTCAAGCGTCAAGCACTTCACCGTTCGACTTGAAGAAACGCACTTTACGCCCATCTTCAAGGAACTTGAATCCAAGCCGATCAGCTTTACCTGTTACAGGATTGAAAATTGCAATGTTAGAAACATCCAGCGGCATCTCTTTCTCGATGATCCCGCCAGGTACACCAGCAGCAGGATTTGGCTTCTGGTGTTTTTTGACTACATTTACATTTTCAACAAAAACCCGGGCGCTATCGGTTACTACACGAGTTACCGTGCCGCGTTTGCCCTTGTCTTTGCCTGCGATAACAATTACGTCATCACCTTTTTTAATCTTGTTCATAGCGTTCTTTACCTTCTATACACAATTTCCAGGCTGCTATTACTCAGAGTACTTCTGGCGCCAGTGAAATGATTTTCATAAAATTTTCAGTTCGTAATTCACGCGTAACCGGTCCAAAAATACGTGTACCGATAGGTTGCAGCTGTGCATTCAACAACACTGCGGCATTGCTATCAAACCGAATAACCGAGCCATTTGGACGGCGCACACCCTTACGGGTACGCACAACTACTGCATTGAAGACTTCACCCTTCTTTGCTTTGCCGCGTGGAATAGCTTCCTTGACGCTGACCTTGATCACATCACCAATTCTTGCATAACGGCGTTTTGAACCGCCTAATACCTTTATACACTGTACCCGACGTGCGCCACTGTTATCGGCAACTTCGAGCGTTGATTGCATCTGGATCATGAGTAACTCCGCTAAATCCTGTGATTTTATCTATTAAATGCCAGTAGGCTCTAAATAACCGGTGCCTTTTCAACTATCGTTTCCAGTTTCCAACACTTGTTTTTGGAAAGTGGACGACAGGAACTGACTATAACCAGATCACCTTCATTACATGCATTCTCCGCATCATGCGCAAATAACTTACTTGAGCGCTTGACGTATTTACCGTAAACAGGATGTTTTACTTTGCGTTCAACCAGTACAGTAATCGACTTTTCCATTTTGTTACTGACAACGCGACCTGTAACTGTGCGCTGAACTTTTGTTTCTTCACTCATTCTGCTTTACCTGTTTTTTCGTTCAGGACGGTTTTGACGCGCGCGATACTGCGACGCACGGTTTTCATCTGATGCGGGCGAGCCATCTGACCGGTCGCTCTTTGCATCCGCAGATTAAACTGCTCACGCGTCAGACTCAGCAATTCCGCATTAAGTTCTTCTGCTGTTTTCTCACGTAATTCTGTCGCATTCATTAGAGTACCGTCCGGCTAACAAAAATGGTTTTAAGCGGCAACTTGGCAGCTGCCAGACGGAAGGCTTCGCGTGCAATTTCTTCTGTCACGCCTTCCATTTCATAGAGCATACGACCAGGCTGAATCTGGGCTACCCAGTATTCAACATTACCCTTGCCCTTACCCTGGCGAACTTCCAGCGGTTTTTTCGAAATCGGTTTGTCCGGAAAAATACGAATCCAGATTTTACCACCGCGTTTAATATGACGAGTCATCGCCCGCCGGGCGGCTTCAATCTGGCGCGCGGTAATTCTTCCACGGCCGGTTGATTTTAAACCAAACTCGCCGAAACTTACCTTATTAGCGCGGTTGGCCAGGCCACGGTTGCGACCTTTTTGCTGTTTACGAAATTTTGTACGTTTTGGCTGCAGCATTCTTTAAACTCCAGTTAACCGGCGGCAGCCTTCGCGGATTCAATTTCGGCTTCTTCTTTCGCGCCGATAACTTCACCCTTGAAGATCCAGACCTTCACACCAATGATGCCGTAAGTTGTTTTAGCTTCGGCAACACCATAATCAATATCCGCACGCAGCGTATGCAGGGGCACGCGACCTTCGCGGTACCACTCAGTCCGCGCAATTTCTGCGCCATTCAAACGCCCAGCAACATTAATACGAATCCCCTGTGCGCCTAACCGCATACTGTTCTGCACGGCACGCTTCATCGCCCGGCGAAACATGATTCGACGCTCCAACTGCTGCGCCACACTTTCTGCAACCAGTGTGGCATCAAGCTCGGGTTTGCGAATTTCTTCAATATTCATGCGGACATGAGCCAAGCCCATCATCGCGGTGACTTCTCTACGCAGGCGCTCAATATCTTCACCTTTTTTACCAATCACCAACCCGGGACGTGCGGTGTGAATGGCAATAGTGGCATTGCCAGCAGTGCGCTCAATTTGAATCCGGCTCACCGATGCATGCGCAAGTTTCTTCTTGATAAAGGCACGCGCCTCAAGATCGGCATTCAACATGTCAGGATAGTCTTTGGAATTGGCGTACCACTTGGAAGTCCAATCCTTGACAATGCCAAGGCGAATACCTGTAGGATGTACTTTCTGACCCATAATCGCTCTCTTATTTTTCCGCAACGGTCACGGTAATGTGACTCGTACGTTTAAAAATATGGTTAACTGAACCTTTAGCGCGCGCTCTCCAGCGCTTAAGAGTCGGCCCTTCATCAACGAAGATGCGTTCAACTCTCAGTTCATCAATATCAGCACCTTCATTATGCTCGGCATTAGCTATCGCCGACTCCAGCACTTTTTTTATAATGGCGGCGGCCTTTTTCGGGCTAAATGTCAGTGTCTGCAATGCATCTTCCACAGGAAGACCACGAATCTGATCGGCGACAAGACGACCTTTCTGCGCGGAAATCCGCGCATGCCTCAATTTTGCTGCAACTTCCATTATCTTGCTTACCTCGATCTCTTGTCAGCGATGTGACCACGATAAGTACGCGTAGGTGCAAATTCACCCAGCTTGTGGCCAATCATGTTCTCTGAAATAAGAACCGGCACATGCTGTCTTCCATTATGCACGGCGATGGTAAGACCGATCATGTCAGGAATAATCATCGAACGACGCGACCATGTTTTGATGGGTCTTTTTGAGTTGGCATCAATTGCAGTCTTCACCTTTTTTATAAGGTGCAAGTCAACAAAGGGTCCTTTTCTAATAGAACGTGGCACTGTTATTTACTCGCTGTCAGTTAATTCAAATAAAATTATTTTTTGTTACGGCGGCGTACGATCATGTTATCGGTACGCTTGTTCTTGCGGGTCTTGTAACCCTTGGTAGGCACACCCCAGGGCGTAACAGGATGACGACCACCGGAAGTACGGCCTTCACCACCGCCATGGGGATGATCAACCGGATTCATGGCAACACCACGAACGGTCGGGCGCACACCGCGCCAGCGTGTCGCACCAGCCTTACCCAGCTTGCGCAAGTTGTGCTCGGAATTACTGACCGAGCCAATTGTGGCGCGGCAATTTGCCAACACCTTACGCATCTCGCCTGAACGCAAGCGCAGGGTTGCATGACCACCTTCACGCGCAACAAGCTGTACTGACGTGCCAGCACTACGCGCTATTTGCGCACCTTTGCCGGGCTTCAATTCAACTGCGTGAACAATAGTGCCCACCGGAATATTACGCAACGGCAGACAGTTACCCACCTTGATGGGCGCATCCGCACCAGACACCAGGCTGTCACCCGCCTTGACACCTTGCGGAGCAAGAATATAACGACGTTCACCATCGGCAAACAGTAGCAGGGCAATAAACGGGCTGCGATTCGGATCATATTCCAGACGTTCTACCGTACAGGGAACAGAATCCTTGTCGCGCTTAAAATCGATAACGCGATAATGCTGTTTATGACCACCGCCTTTATGACGCGTGGTAATCCGACCCTTATTATTGCGCCCGCCAGTTCTGGATTTCTTTTCCAACAGCGGCGCATAGGGTTCACCCTTGTGCAGATCGGGATTTACGACCTTAACTACAAAGCGGCGCCCCGCAGAAGTCGGTTTTGATTTGACGATTGCCATCTTTAAATTTCCTGTAACCCTTATTCTGTACCAACAAAGTTAATATCCTGGCCTTCTTTCAGGCGGATATAGGCCTTTTTCCAGTCTTTACGACGACCAGTGCCGCGCTGCGTGCGCTTGGTCTTGCCTTTTACATTGGCAACCTGTACCGATTCGACATCAACCTCGAACATCAATTCTACCGCCCGCCTGATCTCGATTTTGCTGGCATCAGTAACAACCTTGAACACAACCTGATTGTGACTATCGGCAACAACGCTGCTTTTTTCCGAAACGTGTGGCCCAAGCAACACATTCATCAAACGTTCCTGACTCATAACAGTGACTCCTCAAGCTTCTTGATCGCAGATACTGTCATCAGCACCTTATCAAAGCGCACAAGGCTGACCGGGTCGATATAACCCACTTCACATATTCCAACCTTGAACAAATTCCGCGCCGACAGGAACAGCGCTTCGTTCAAATCGTGTGTAATCAGAAGCACCTTATCCACACCCAGAGCTGCCAGTTTGGCTGCCAGCTCCTTGGTTTTTGGCGCTTCCATCTGGAAATCGTCAATCACAAGCAAACGTTCATTGCGCAGCAGCTCGGAAAAAATTGAGCGCATCGCCGCGCGATACATTTTCTTGTTCAACTTTTTCGAGAAGTCCTGAGTCTTGGCTGCGAAGGTTACACCACCACTACGCCAAATCGGGCTGCGAATTGTACCAGAACGTGCGCGCCCTGTCCCCTTTTGTCGCCATGGTTTTTTACCACCACCTCGTACTTCGGAACGGGTCTTCTGTGCACGGGTTCCGGAACGGGCACCCGCCAGGTAGGAGGTCACGGCCTGATGCACCAAATGTTCATTAAAATCGGTGCCAAAAATGGCTTCGGGAAGATCGACAGTTTTCTTTGAAGTCTTGCCCGTTGCGGTTGTTAATGCTAATTCCATCGTCACGTCCTCTTATGCCTTGACTGCAGGACGAACAATCACGTTGCCGCCTTTGCTGCCTGGAACCGCGCCTTTAACCAACAGCAGGTTCCGTTCACCGTCAACCCGTACCACTTCGAGGTTCTGGGTAGTGCGTTTCACCGCACCCATGTGACCGGCCATTTTCTTACCTTTGAATACCCGGCCCGGTGTCTGACACTGGCCGATGGAACCCGGCGCACGATGCGACAGCGAGTTACCGTGGGTAGCATCCTGCATAGCAAAATGGTGACGTTTGACACCACCCGCAAAACCTTTACCAATGCTGGTGCCGGTTACATCCACTTTCTGACCGGCTTCAAACATATCAACCTTGATCTCGGATCTGAGTTCAAGATCTTCGCCTTCACCCTCATCCAGGCGAAATTCCCAGAGCCCGCGACCGGCTTCAACGCCGGCTTTGGCAAAATGCCCGGCCATGGGTTTTGTTACCCGTTTGGCTTTGCGGCTGCCAGTTGTTACCTGCACGGCGCGATAACCATCCTTCTCCCCTGTTTTGAGTTGAGTCACCTTATTAGGCTCAACCTCAATGACGGTCACAGGCAGGGAAACACCTTCTTCTGTGAAGACCCGTGTCATTCCAATTTTGCGACCCACTACACCAATCGTCATTTTCTTAACTCCAGTTCCCGGTTAAATGCCGGTAAAACACGCTATTCAATTCCAGGCTTACTTATTGCAGCTGAATTTGAACATCAACGCCCGCAGCCAGATCCAGCTTCATCAGGGCATCTACCGTTTTGTCTGTTGGATCAACAATATCCATCAGGCGTTTATGCGTACGCAGTTCATACTGATCGCGCGCATCTTTATTGACATGCGGAGAAATCAGCACAGTAAAGCGCTCTTTTTTGGTCGGCAGGGGAATTGGCCCCTTGACCTGGGCGCCCGTGCGCTTTGCTGTTTCCACAATCTC
>VAOX01005202.1_pt1 | contig 25210 bp, 25 predicted proteins | sample 3393891 | NCBI WGS metagenome assembly VAOX01 (sample SAMN08290429, study PRJNA428436) | hydrothermal vent metagenome | isolation source: Deep-sea hydrothermal vent chimney | place: Indian Ocean: Southwest Indian Ridge | depth 2822 m m | reverse complement strand
TTAAATCACTCCGACCCCAATAAAGAGGATTTTATTTTATTTATTAATATTGCATCGGATGGTCGTACGCTACTTTTGTAACTGCCGACTAATTTTCCGTTTCGATCAATTAAATATTTATGAAAATTCCAACGTGGGTATTCATTGGCTAGGGTTCCTAGTTTTTTATAGAGTTGATCTGCGTTATTTTTGGTGACCTTGGTTTTTGAAAATAGTGGGAAGTTGACGTCATAGGTTAGTTTACAAAAATCTTTTATTTGCGCCTCGGTTCCGGGTTCTTGTTTTCCAAAATCATTTGATGGGAAACCTAACACTACAAGGCCTTGATCTTTGTATTTTTTATACAGTGATTCTAAACCTTTATATTGTGGCGTGAAGGCACATTTGCTTGCCGTGTTCACGATTAATAATACTTTTCCGTGGTATTCTTTACACAGGTTTACTGGTGTATTTTTGTTTAGGGTTTGTACTGTAGTGTTTAATAACGCTGAACATTCTTGAGGTGTATCGGCAATGGCTGGGTTACTACACGATATTATACTGCTTAGAAGTAAAGCTGGTAAAGTGGCACGATTCATTTTATATTATTTCCTATAGTATTATTTATTATTCGATATTTTAAATTACATTTTAATTAGTATAAATATCAGGGATGTAGTTACTATGCCAATCAGTTATAAACTTAACATAAATAAATCTTATTTTCGTTATTATACAAGTACTTTTTGTTATTTATTTATTTTTTTTAGCGGAATGCAATTATCTTTAGCCAAATCAAATAATTGCCCTTATGCCGATAAAGATATAACCAAGCAACAATTTCAATCCATATTAATGAAACACAATGAACTAATAAATGAACATAGTGATTTAATTGAAAATCTTGATGGCAATCTTAATAAAATAAACGCTTTAAAAAAGATTTTAAAAAGTGACCCACGTTATGCCAACTTATGTTCTAGTAATTTAATTAAACGACAATTCATTGACACTAATTTATATGCGGCAAATTTTAATAATGCTGCATTAAGTAATAGTAATTTTAAATATGCTAATTTAGAGCTTGCATCATTTGTTGACGCTAATTTGTCACACGCAAACTTGAGCAATGCAATGATGACTCGCGTAAATTTAAAAAATGCGAATTTATACCGTGCAGAGATGTTTAAAACCAGCTTATTTGCTGCTAATTTATCACATGCAGATTTATCGAATAGCAATTTGCAAGAAGTCAAATTAAGCGATGCCAATTTAGCTGGGGCTAATTTATCGTATGCCAAATTAATTAACGCTTATATGTCATATGCCACGTTAGTGGATGCTCAGTTGATAAAAGCCGATTTAAGCAATGCGATATTAAAAGATTCTGATTTGACCAATACACTATTTATTGGTGCTAATTTATCGAATGTGGATCTGGAAGACGCTAACTTATCTTACACCAATTTTAAAGATTCAAATTTGCAAGGTGTCAATTATTTACCCAGTCTTATTTCATATCCTCAGATGGGTAATCTGGCTCTTAATCATACACTGCATTTACTCACCTATGAGGAAAACTCATCGGGCCTGTATCATTTACGAAATCAATTTAAGAAATTAGGCTTTCGTGATGCGGAACGCAAATTAACATTTGCTATTCGTCATGCTCAACATTCACAAAGTACTCAATCTGGTTTCATTAAATATATTGACGGTTACTTTAATTATTTATTTTTTGAGTTTCCAACCAATTGGAGTATGAATCCTGAAAAGTCGATCATTATTTTACTCATTTTAATTTTAGTCTTTACTTTACCCTATTCCATTTCAATTTATAGGCCAAGAACTGACGGCATTTGGCGTATATGGAATGCGACACGCATTCGTCAAGATTTAGGGCATGATGAGCCAATATTACTGTCTGCCGGGTTGTTTAAATCATTGCTTATTGGGTTTCAATTTAGTGTGTTGTCTGCGTTTCATATTGGATGGAAAGATTTAAATGTGGGTCATTGGATTAACAGTATCCAATCACGCGAATACAGTTTCTATGCGACTGGTTGGGTTCGATCGGTATCGGGCGTGCAATCGTTGATTAGTGTTTATCTCATTGCAGCATGGGCGTTAACGTATTTTGGTCGACCATTTGAATAATAAAGTAAATTATAACTTAAGTAATATTCGTTTTTGGTTTATGATAATTTAACGCTATATCAACTGATAGAAGGTTAGGGTTACATAATTACAATGTCAAAACTTAACTGGCCAATAGAACGTGCACATCCCTCACTTGAACCACAGCAACAGTGGTCTCATTCGGGCTCTAATTTGTGTCTTGATTTTCATGGTGATCCAATCCGTGCAAAACTAGTGGTGTATTCGGATGGTAACCATCACATGGCACTACAGCAATCGGTGCAAACTTTTTTAGAACTTCATCCTGAGCTTGACGATATATTTTATGCTACTACGCCGCCAGGTGTGTTGGTTGAGGCATTACAGAATAATGGTTTGGTACTGGGGAATCTAACACTATCGGCAATGCCAAATGTATTTATTGGGCCGGAGTTAATTTTAAAGAATCTGGTTGATCAAAAATATTGTCACCAATATGCAAAATTTATAAAAAGTCAGGGTAATGTGTTGTTAGTTTTAAAAGACAACCCTTTAAATATTACCTCGGTCGATGATTTATTTCGAGACGATGTGTGTTTATTTATTTCTAACCCTGATACTGAAAAAGCCAGTTATCAGGTGTATCACGAGTTTTTATTAAATACTGGATTATCGCAACAAAAATTTAATACGATTAAAACCTTCTATGGCAGTAAGATTCATCATCGTGAAGCGCCTCAAGCGTTGTTTGATGGTAAGGCAACTGCGGCGGTGGTGTATTACCATTTAGCATTACGGTATTGTCGGGTTTTTCCTAACCTGTTTGAAATTGTTGAGTTATTGCCTTTGCGGGATTCTTTGAATCCGATTACTGAATATGCAGTTGGTATGATTGCGAATGGTGGGCAGTTTGGTCAGCGGTTTTATGATTTTATGATTAGCGATACGGTGCGTGAGGTGTATCAGCAGCATGGATTGCAGAAATTATAAGATTAATACATATTTTGAAAGTTTTGTGGATTAAACTTTGGATGCCGGCTCAAAAAACTACCGGCATGACGGGAGCTTGGATTCATTGAATTAACATTATTTAAACTCGATAAACATCGCGGAGGTCCATACTTTTGCATCGTCGATTTGACGTCCGGCTAGATATACAGGACGGAAACCATGGGGGCCGTTGATTGCTTCTAAGTCTAGGCTGCCACTCACATCGCGTGGTGTTGGGCTTGCAGTTAATCGTTCAACAGCTAAGAAAAGTTCTGTGCCGCCAAGTTCTTCGCGAAGGCTTCCTTCGGTTAGTAATTCTTTTCCGCTGATTTCCCAACTAAATGTTGGACAATGCACAAAGGGATTACCATCAAGTGGATTACCAACTTTGACATAACCATCAATAGTGCCTTCTATTTTGATGGTGCAGTGTTCTAGGTTACTTAAATCAATGGTAATTCCATCGGCATCACCATAGGTGTCGGAATGGAAACCAATTTTCGTTGGAGCTGAACGCCAGCAACTTTCTTCGATGTGTTCAAAACCAAACCCGGCGAATTGGTGGATAACACCGTTGTTGATTGTGACTGTGCCATTCCAGTTTGCCCAACGATAGCGATCGCGGATGCGGGCACCACCCCAACGTATTCGAATTAAACGATCTGAAAATCCCAGTTCCTGTTGTATGTTTCGTTTCCAAAAACAACCCGTATGATCAAATGCGGCTATCTCATCCCAGCCTTTGTCACCAAGGAAACGATAGCCAATTGTTGCCGAACCGGTATGCGTAAATTCGTCTCCTTGAATGTAACCACCACAACGCGTTAAACCGACCAATCGTTCTCCGGTTGTTGCATAGGTATGGCGTGAGCGTAGTGCTTTACCGATAGTCTCGCGAGTTAATTCTGGGGCAATAATTCCCGTTACTCCGCCCTTAGTGCCAAACACTGCGGTTCCCGGTACTCCACCACCGCAACGGCCTCGGTGCTCGTCACCATTAGCGGATGCACCAAGTTTGTAGCCTTTGCGCATGGTGTCTTCGTATAACCAGGGGAAGTGGCCCCAAGCCGATTCAATTTCAATCAGACGTTCTAACTCCGGATGATGCCAATCCAGGTTACAGCGACGGCCACCCACATGCGGCATTAATAAATGACCTTCGGGATCGTGGATATAGGTTGCATACAATTCTTCTAACGGCCACGCACCGGGCATGATGGTGTCGCCATCCATGTCTTCATTCCATTCAAACGAGCGAGCGACATTACCATTTGCATCAAATGGAAACTCCGGAGACTTGCCGTGTAAGAAGATAACGTTATGATCACCACCAGCACAGGAATTACCACACCATTCGGTACCGGGGTAACACACAAACTCATTGTCTACGCACAGTTCATGACAAAAATTGACTGCGGTTTCCCAGCGGGATTTTGTAATCTGAAAATCATTTGCGGTATAACCAAGTACATCGAGTCCGGCGACATCGCGGCCATAAGTTAGATTGTACGTGGTATTATTTGTGCCAACGGTATCATCTGAATGAACATGCAAATCGCCAAAATAACTGCGCGGGAAGTTTAGCTCTCGGTCAAAAGTAACATAAAATATTTTTTCAGATACTTCAGGATGACCCGCTAATGATGCGTGTATTGCAATTTCGCCTTCGATATTATTAGGTAGATTCTCAATCTTTGCTACTGCCCAGGATTTTTTATTGAGTTTAATGGTATCACTGTAAATTTCTTTACCCCCACTCATACCACGTAAAATAACTTCCGAGCCGTTATCCCAACAGGTGTTGCCCCATTTGTCTTCTGCGCGCACGCGTAAAATAACCTGTTCGCCTTTTTTAGCCAACCGTGATCCGGTAATTTCCAGTTGAGCGGGTTTACCGGCGATAATGTCAATGACAATATCGTCAGGAATGTCAGCAAACCGTGACGTACCAAGTGGATCAACATAACACCGAAACCGAAAGCCTTGTTCGACGAACGTTTGAATACGCGTGCCGGGACCGCCACAACGTCGGTCGCCTAAGCGAATAATAATGTGATCCCCTGGTTTTAAAAAACCATCTACGGTGTCCACAATAATCGCTTTTTGAAATGGACGTTCATGGCCTTTTTGATCAAAACGAACTTTTAATGATTGCACGGTTGCCGGGCTTTGTCCTGGTGCTAATGGACCAGCTTGATATTCTGCAGAGACATAATTCGCACCGCGTGGATCGCTAGTTTGAAATAAGGCCCAATCAGAATAAAATTTAAACGTGGCTTTCATCCACGCACCATCGGCCATTCCCGACGAACCTAATTCATAATCTAATACAATTTCTTGCCATGAACCGGCAATTAATTGTTCTACATTGCAACTCACAGACCCTAAGAACGTCATGTCTTTGGTTTTACTGTATAGGCCTACTGGTGCGGTATAACTTCCTAATTTTTGTTTTAATTCTTGTTCAGACATCTTTTTCATGGGTACTACTCCTACACCGTATGCCTCATGACAAAACACACGGACTGCTATTTAAATTAATCGCCATACTTCATATCGTTTTTCTAACTGACGAAAGAAAACGCGTTCAAAAACATAGGACACACCGCCAATTAAAACAATGCCTAATAATACCTGACGAGAGTTCCCAATTTCACCACCCATTGACACCATCCATCCTAATCCTTGTGTGGCACCAATCATTTCGGCTGCTACTAATGCACGCCATGCCTGACTAAAACCAATACGCAGTGCTGATGTGATAAACGGTAGACTTGCGGGTAAATAAATATAAAGAAACAACTGCCAACTCTTTGCACCAAGAACTCGGGCTGCGCGTACCTCGGATCCTTTAATTTGTAACACCCCTTCCATAATGGTTAAAATCATTGGGTTCACTGCCGAGATAAAAATCACAACGACGATCGTCGTGTAGCCAATTCCAAATATAATCAGCATTAACGGTGCCCACGCAATCGGGGGAATTGCCATAAACAAACCATTCAATGGAACAATATATTCACGAAAACCTTTATAAAAACCGGCTGCAAAACCGGCAATGATTGACACGATAATAGCAAGACCAAAACCACCAACTTCTTCTAAAAAACTTGCCCATAAATGTCCGTATAGAGAACCGTCGGCAATCCAATCATAAGCTTCTTCGGCAACCTCCCACACTTGCGGTAGAACATAAGATGGAAATTGTGTTGCAACTAACATCCAGACTATTAATAAAGACGGAATTGAAAACCACGACCACGAAAACTTAGGTAATTTTAGACGACGCTGTTTACCATCGGTCACTTCTGTAGTGACCGCATCTTTCCCAATAACACTCACATTTAAACTCCTGGTAAATTGAAATTATTTTTATTTTATTTGTTTTTATATTTAAAAAATCCCGAATGATGAATACCATTCGGAATAACGGCTAACTATTATTAATTTAACGCTGCCTTCATATAAGACGTATCAACAATATCAGTTGACTTAAGTTTCTTTTTTATGTATTTCAAGTTATAGGAGTAGTTCATTAGGCGTTGAACAAACGCTGAATCTTTATCGGTTAACTCATATGCCCAGCCTAAACGTTTGCGGGCATTGGCTACAATATCCGTGCCACTGTATATTTTACCCGTTTTTTTATTTGTGACCGTTTGTAATTTAAATGCCTTCGCAATAATGTCATTTCCGGCGGTAGGGCTAGAGTTTAAAAAATCGATAGCTTTTTTATGTGCTTTAAGTACTTTGATAATTCCAGATTTTTTATTTTTAAGCGCGTCGGGCATTGCCATTATGATATACCATGGATATTTTGGTATTGCCTTGTTCATATCAAATATCACTTCGGTGTTACCACGTAGCTCGAATTGACTAGTGAAGGGTTCCCAAATAAATGCTCCATCAACCACTTTTGATTCTAAAGATGGGCCCATATTGCCGGATTTCATGGGAATAATATTTAAATCTTTTCCGGGAATGAGCTTGGCGTGTTCACCTAAAACATAACCTCGTAATAACACGTCCATGCCACTGCCCTTTCTAACCCCGGCCATTTTTTTACCGCGAAGACCAGAAACGGATGTTATACCTTCACCTTTGCGAACCATAACCGCGGCTTGACCGTAGTTTACTTTTGCGAGAATTCGACTGTTTAGTCCACGCGAAAACCAGTGATATACTGGTGGTGCGCCGATATAGGCCATGTCTAACTCACCTGCTGCGAGTGCTTGATGGACCAATGGACCACTACTGAATGTGATGGCATTAACTTCAACACCCATCTCAGCAAAGTATCCTTTTGCTTGGGCAATTAGGATAGGTGCATTTGCCATAGCAAATACCCATCCAATTTTAATTTTATCTTTTGCTGCATGTGCAACCGTTAACGGAGATATAAAAAGTGTAATAAATATTAAACTTGCGATTAATTTCTTTATCATTGTTTTACTCCTGTTATTAGCGTCAACTTAAATTTTAATTTAAAATATTACGATATTAATCCCCTCCAGCTTGTAAATTTATTTCGACTAACTCCGCTTTATCAATTGGATTTTCTTTTGTGACGGTTGTAATGTCCGTTATTAATTCTTTTTTATAGTGCCAAAATAAATCGGCTGTTCGTGTTGTTGGACCACTGCGTGGACGCGGTAATTCATTGATTAATTCGCGGTGGATGCCTTTTGGTGGGCGACCGAGAACTACCACTCTATCGGATAAATAAATTGCTTCATCAATATCATGTGTTATAAACACGACCGTTTGACCGAGCTCGTCCCATAGCCGTAATAATTCGTCGTTCATGGTTTCACGGGTTATGGCGTCTAATGCGGCAAATGGTTCGTCCATTAATAATAAATGTGGTTCGAGTACTAAACTGCGGGCTAGTGAAACGCGCTGTTGCATGCCACCAGAAAGTCGACCGGGTAAAAATGTTTCAAACCCTTTTAAGCCCACCATATCTAAATATTGTCGGGCTTTATAACGTCGATCATCGGCATTTAAAGCGCTGGCCATTTTTAAACCAAACTCAACATTTTCAATTGCGGTTAACCACGGAAATAAATTTGAATTTTGGAAAACATAACCCAGATGTGGATCTTCAGGAAAAATTTTGTTACCGCGTAATAATACATTGCCTTGCTCCGGTTCGTAAAACCCCGATAATAAGTTAAGCATTGTTGTTTTACCACAGCCAGACGGACCTAATATGGCTAGAAATTCACCAGGTTTAACTGTAAGGTTAAAATTCTCAAAAATAGAAATGGTACCACCATAAGAATACTGAAGATTATTGATAACAAGATCATCTCCACCGACACGTTCGTTTTGTAACATGGCAAACTCCTTGAGTGTTTATTTTTATTTTATTATTTTTTTATAGTTTTCTTTATTTGTAGGCGAACTCGATACTAAACATCTAAGACTAGTGCTGTAAAGTTCTTAAGTAATTTATTTTTAACAATATTGAGTTTTCACGGTATTAAAAATAAAAATGTAATTAAAACAACATTTTAAATATTATAATAATATAGCTTTATTATTTATTTAGAATATTCAAATTGTTTATTACCTTTGTTTAACTGGGTAATATTTAGTTGCAAAATGAAATACACATTGCAGAGTACAAATTTATTTCTTTTATATTTCTTATTTATTACGGGCGTGTTTTTGATTATCGTGCGAATTACTTTGGATAAGTAGTGGATATTGGGCGTTTTAGTTAATACTGAATATTTTAATGTTAATTTAATCTGAGATACATGAAAAACGATTCTGAAATATATTATAGGTTGAATACATTAATAACAAATTTATGTTCTTTTTGAATAGAGTTACTAAAACTGGTGGCTTTAATAGGCGAAGTAAATGGAATTAGAAATATAAAAATAGCCGCTGCAATTAACAAATATTTAATTATTTTTTTCATTATATTCATCCCTAAATAATAAACAAAAATCACCTATTGTACAAATAACATTAATTTGATATTTAAAGTTAATGCATATTTACTAAATATTAAGTACAACACTGAAACGTATAATAATAAATAATGAACCAAAAGTAACTTAAATTTTAATACTATGTGCTAAATGTTACACAACAATTTAATTATGTAAAAAAAGCCGATGTAACGGGTTACATCGGCTTTAATTTCTAATAATAAACAGTGTTGTTAGTTTACTTTTTAATTTGTTTTACAGTAATCGATGCAACTGGGTTACGCCAATCATAGTCTGCTGTGGATAAACCACCATTACCCTGAATACCAGCGTGAATATAAACATAACCTTCACCACTATCACGGTCAGCATTAAAGCCTTCTCCACCACAAGCTGGTCCTGGGATATTGACACAAAGTTCGTCATTTAATTCAGTACCGGCATCATACACAGGTGATTCAAACGTAATTGTATGACCTTTTCTAGGACCACGTTCGCCATTCACTGCAAAAAAACCATCATTTGTTGGAACAAGCATGGATGTAACAATAATATGATTAAAGTGTTCGTTCATTCTTACTTTTAATGTTAAAGATGCGCCTGGTAATAAACCACCTGTTGCAGATGCGGTATCAAGAGCATGCTTATTGTTTAATAAAAAATCACTTAACGGTACATTGTTACCACCTTCAGCAATGGTTTCTAATTCGATACTTGCTGGCTGACCTTTTTTGAAGAATTTATAACCACGGTGTGTTGATGCAACTAAGATTGGTGTAAAAATTTCACCTTTTGATATGTTTGTAATTGTTACTTCAAACATTCTTTTATCACCGGCGAAAGCAGTTGATGATAATAAAATTGTTCCACAAATTGCTGAAGTAGCAATTCTTTTTAGCAAGTTTGACATTAATATGTCCTCCTGGTTGATTTTTAATATTATTACTGTTTGTTAACTAAGTGCTTAATGAATAAGTCTGATAATTATGGTTGAGCAAAGTCACAGGTGATTCACAGAAATATCACGTTTCTATAACAATGAATTATATTATGTTAATTTTTCAACGAGTAAATATTGACGCTAATCGATCTAACGTCGATTAGCGGTTGGAAGCGTTAGTTGCTTGATTAAGCCGCTTTGTAGTTTGGCATATTAAACGTAAATGTTGTGCCTATGTTTATTTTACTTTGTACTTGAATAGTGGTGCCATGCAGTTCTAAAATTCGTTTCGCTATAGCTAAACCAAGGCCAGAACCCTCACCTTTTGCGCGGCTTTTTTCGACTTGATAAAACCGATCAAATATATGATTTAATTCTTTCTCCGGAATGCCGCAGCCAGTATCTTTTACTTTAACAATAACCTTGCCATCTTTTAATGAATAATCAACCGCGACACGATCGCCTTTTGTTGTGTGACGTAATGCATTTTCAATTAGGTTCTCTAGCGCCCTTTGTAACATCGCTATATCACCATGAACCATTGCTCCACCAGCACGTTGTGCACAACGTAGATCAACTCCGGAATTCTTTGCTCTTAAATAAAATTTCTGAACAACGTCCTGGATTAGGTCAGAAATTGAAAATGGTTCAGCATAAATAATGGATTCACAGGAATCTAATTTAGATAATTCAAATAATTCAGTCACTAGCTGGCTTAATCGATGACAATAGTCCAGTGCCACTTTTAAGTACTTTCTACGTTCATCACCGGAGATATTTTCACCTTTGATGATTAAGGTTTCAATGTAACCTTGTAAAGTTGTTATCGGTGTTCTTAAGTCATGCGAGACGTTAGCTACCAATTCACGGCGCATGTCATCATTTTTTTTGAGCTCGCTCATTTGGGACGAAATTTTATTGACCATCACTAAAAATTGTCGACCGAGGTGATCTACCTCGTCACCGCCTTTCATTTTTACCGAGTAATCGGGTTTAATTGTTTCTAATATTTCACCTTCGGAGTATTCGTGCATGGCGTGATTTAACTTACGCAAGCGCCTTGTCATTATTGAAAACGACATGGCCCCAATTAAAAATACGGCGATTATTCCAGCTAATAACCCCCACAAACTTAAGCGAAAGATATAGCTATCTTCAAGCTTATCCGCAACCCCCTCATATTTTTCACTCGCTAGAATAACATAAAGATATCCCTCTAAATTATTTCCGGATTTAATCTCTGATGCCGAAAATACTTTTTTTCTATCAAAATTGCGAGGATCTTGTCCGTGTAATGGAAAGTCCCGATTACCGGCAATAAAGTTTTTGATTGGCGCTAAGTTAATATCTTTACGCACAACTTTACCCGGAGGTGCGGAGAAACCCAAAATTTTTCCTTTGGTATCGAGCAAATACAATTCAATGGTAGGATTTATCACCATTAACATGTGAAACACATGTTCAAGTGCATCTTTGTTAATTTTATTCTTTTTAATCAGTTTGTTTTCGCTAACAATATGATCGGCGAGTTCTACATTTAATTTTTGAGCTACTTCGGCTTGGTATAAGCCACTGGAATAATGCATTAACTGTATTAATATTACACCGATAACACACAGTATAAGGAACAAAGTAATGGCTAACTTACTGTACAACGTTCTAAACATAATTAATCCTGACTGACGAGTCTATAGTGTTACTGGGCTGCTTGATTCTGATTTTGCTGCCAATCAAAAAATTTATAACCAACGCCCCAAACAGTTAAGATGTATTGCGGATTAGAGGGATCTTTTTCAAATTTAGATCGTAAACGGTTAATATGAGAATTAACAGTGTGTTCATAACCTTCATGACTGTAACCCCAGATTCTATCAAGCAACTGGGTTCGGGTAAAAACTCGGCCAGGGTTATGTGCAAAGTACCATAATAAATCAAACTCTTTTGCGGTCAATTCTATTTCAGTACCATCAAACTCGACTTTACGTCGACTTGAATCGAGCAATAATTTACCTATAGTCAATTCGGTAGATTCTGGTTCGTTAGTTGCTTTCTCCATCGTATCTGAACGACGAAATATGGCTTTAACGCGTGCCATTAATTCTCGGATACTAAACGGTTTTGTCAGGTAATCATCGGCACCAATTTCTAAACCCAGAACACGATCCAACTCGGAGCTTTTTGCGGTCAGCATTAAAATTGGAGTGTTAATATTTTGAGCACGTAACTCGCGGCAAACTTCAATGCCGTCAATTTCAGGTAACATCAGATCCAGAATAATCAAATCGTACTTATCGGTTAATCCGAGTGTTAAGCCCTTACGTCCATCATATGCCACATCGAAAGCAAAATTTAGATCCGCAAGATGTATTGACACTAAATGTGATATATCTTTGTTGTCTTCAACTATAAGCACTTTCTTGGACATAATATTTTTACCATTAATTAATTGCATAACTACCAGCTGAGTATTCTGCTAGCCTCTACCTTGTATAATAGAGAATAATTATCACAAAAGATTCACATCACTTATAAATCGAACGATTTTAATACAGTTGTATCACGCCTATTGTAGTAAAAATGATTTAACTTTGAGTTTTAACTTTAAAGTACTGAATTATATCACTTTATTGAATTTATCTACATTTAATTAGAGAATGGCAGATTATTGCAAATTAGCATTCAACGCCTTTTTTTATCTTCATTTTGCAATCAAATCAGCGTGACATGCTGTTATTTCGTTTATGAAACAAACAAATTGGGTGTAAAGTTAGGAACTAGTAGCCAAAATAAAAATTAAATACTATTTTACAAATTTCTTTATTATGTATAGAAATAGGTAGATATAGGCATTAATACCTATATGTATGAATAAAAATGTCTTAATCATATTTAATATTAAGCTACTTTTAAGGTTGAGTTAAGTTTGGATCTGTAATGTAGAACCTGTATCTCATGGAAGGATTTCTAGTTCACGGATGAACTGCTCCCAACTCTTCATTACTAAACTCAATCAGCAACAACTCCGTAAACAACTAATAAGCACTTACAATCAGCAGTTGGATTAAACAATGATGCAGCTTAAAAGTGGATTTTAGAATAGTCTCTGTTAGATAACGTGCTGTACGAGGCTTTTATGCCGATTCACGGATATATTCAATAAAGTCATTAGGCGCAAGTGCCTTACTGAAGAAAAAACCTTGAACCTTGTCGACTTTGTTGTCCATCAAAAATTGCAATTGGTCCTTATCTTCAACGCCTTCTCCAACTACTCGCAGGTTCAGGCTATCGGCCATTGAAATGATGGCCTGACATAAAGCTGCATCACTTGGATCTTTTGCGATATCGCGTACGAAAGAACGATCAATTTTAATTTCATCAAAGGGGAATTTTTTTAAATAACTTAAAGAAGAATAGCCCGTACCAAAATCATCCAGTGATAATTTAAATCCAAAATCACTGAGTTCGGTTAGCAGATCAATTGTTTTAAATTCATCTGATAATAATACATTTTCGGTAATTTCTAATATAACATCACTCGCGCTTATATCATTATCACTTACTATTGTTTTTAAACGATTCACAAAGCCGGATTCAGCTGTCTGAGTTGAACAAATATTTATGGCGACATACAAATCAGTAAAGCCAAGTTTATTCCACTTTGAAATTTCTTTACAGGCTGTTTCAAAAACCCATTCGCCAATTGAAATAATCTGACCATTTTTTTCTGCTAGATGAATAAATTTATCGGGTTCAATAGGACCCAATAGTTCATTATTCCATCGTAACAAGGCTTCGCAGCCTACAATTTTTTTAGTGGTTAAATCAAACATAGGTTGGTAATGTAAACTAAATTCATCTCTATCTATTGCATGTCGTAAATGATTTTCAAGTATCATATGACGTGCGGCACTGTCGTTTAATTCTTTATTAAATAAACGATAGGTATTCTTTCCTGAATTTTTAGCATCGTACATTGCTGCATCTGCATGACTTAATAAAGAATTAGCGTTGTCACCATCGTTTGGATAACCCGCAATACCGATACTAACGGTAATCACAAATTCTTTTTGATCTAACATTATTGGCACTGATAGTTTACCCAGAATTTTTTCGGCTATTTTTTCAGATTCTGACACGGAGTTTAATGCCGGTAAAATTATTAAAAATTCATCACCACCCCAACGCGCCAAGGTATCACTGTCGCGAAGATTCTCTGCAATACGTTTTGATACTTCGGTAATAACCTTATCACCAAAAATATGACCCAGAGTATCGTTAATATTTTTAAAATTATCGATATCAATAAACATAATTGCGGCACTGACATTATCGCGCTCTGCATGTTTAATGGTCATATCTAATCGATCGGTGGCTAACACCCTGTTCGGAAAACCAGTCAACTGATCATACTTAGCTTGATAGATTAACTTATCCTGATCTTCTTTGCGCCTAGTTACGTCAGGTGAGACATGCACAATTCCTTCGATATCACCGATCATTTGAAATGGTGTTAGGGTAAATTCACGCCAGATATTTTCTCGTCGAAACTCCATGACAAAACTGTCTAATGATTGTTCCAGTATAATATGTTGGCATACCGGACACTCATCAACCGTAATGTACAACGGATGAAAAATAGTATGGCAATGTTTTCCTATTAATTTGTTTCGTTTTTCGTCAACTTCTAAACAAGCAGAATTATTAACTTGAATAATTTTACAATTCTTGTCGACTACTATTGTTGGCGTTGGTATAGCATCATAGGTGCTAGAACCGCGCGCCATAATTTGATAAGGCTCAATTAAACTCGAGCGAATGATGGCTATAAAAATAAACCAATATGAAAATACTTTACAAATATTGCCTATAATAACAGCAACTGACATTGATGAACTACTAAACGTAAATAAAATTTCGGACACTATTGTAAAAATAATCGACAATACAATAAGTACACAAACCCGCTTCTTTAGCTCCGAGCGTTTACGGATTAAATTGGCAATGGCTATAAACAAAATTAAGATGATTATAAATTCACTGATGAATTTACTCGAGGTTAATTCTTTACCGTCAATTAATGTTGTTGGAAATACATTTGCTGTAATTAAAAAATAACTAATTAAACAACCAATACCAAAAAAACTGGTCACATAAAAAACTTTGACCGAGCGAGTTAAAAAATACGGACTAATTAACAGTAACACCGCTTCAAAATAACGTGTTGCTATTAAAAATTCTGCTGAATTTTTCTCCGACACGGATTCGATTAAATTAAATCCTGGATAGGATAATGTATGCAGTAACCCCAATATCGAGATCCAAAAATATCCGGCTCCAAGAAACATTAAAAAATGATTGCGTGAAAAATTATAGGTATGCCACGCAACTGCAGACAATGTAATTGCAACAATAATAATGAATAATTCAACTAAGGTATGAAATAACGGAAAGTTACTGATACTGACATAAATAAAATAACAAGATAATACAACTGGCACAAACCAAACTCGACTATCCAAAAAGGGCCGCGTTAATATAGAGAATATACTCGGATTATTATTAGTTTGATTTGATGTCGATTTTAATGTCACGTTGCGTATCCTTCACAGTACATTAATTTAATACTGATTAATCCATGTAAGTATTTAACTTAATACTCGCTGTTGTACTCGTAAAAAGTACAAAATGCCTATAGGGGTGATAACGTGGATGACAAGTCAAATTATCGTTAAAAAGTAGAAACTATACTGACTTTATTTTATCGTTTTAATCGGATATTTGCTAATTGCATTATTACTATTTTATAAAATACTAATTTTCTATTTTAGTAATGGGTGGTCTGCTGGTAACTGTTTTGAAAACCAAATAGCGAGTTTATGTTTGTAATTTGAAATCGAAATTTGATCTTTCGCCAATGGTTGAATAAGTTTATCTTGCACCAGTAATTTGTAAATATATTCTATTTTATCATTAGCTGAATCGTTTGCCTCAAATTTGACAACGCCTTTTTTTTCGCCATACATCATGCCTAATTCAATGGCTTTTTTTAGTAACTCAGCTTCATGTTTTAATTTTTTCATTTAAGAAAATCATAGCACGAAACTCTCGTATATAAATAATTAATATTCATTACAAGAAAGTATCTGGTATAAGTTTTAAAGAAATAGTATAAAACTATTTGTGAATGATTATTACGGTGAAGGTAGGAATAAAACTTGACACGGCTTAGTATTGTTATTGACTAACATTCATATTGCTGAATTACCGTGTCTTAGTTTGTTTATAAGAGTCCTCTTAATCAGTCGAGATAGAACCAATTGAACGACTACTATGAGAAACACTATTAACAGAGCGAATCACCCGTTTATTATTAGAATGACCACCATCATAACTGGTGCTTTCGCTATACGAATACCCGTGATGCCCATTACCATGTTGCACGGGTAATGAATGACAAGCAGATAACAATGCTAACACCGAAACGACGCTAACAACTTTGAATAATGATGGTAAATTGACCTTTGTCTTGAATTTCATGCGATTCGACCTCGTTTGTCATTAATGCACTGTATGAAATAAAATATACCATACCGGTCTGAACCCATGCTGAACAAGAATCTGACTGATTTCACGTAAGGTATTGATTTTATTTAATGTAAATGACAGTATCTGCTTTTGTATTCTCGTGTTAAACTAGCGCTTTAACCCACTGCGCCCATAGCTCAGCTGGATAGAGTAACTGGCTTCGAACCAGTTGGTCGGGAGTTCGAATCTCTCTGGGCGCACCATCTTCTTTATGTAACCGAATATTGGTAATTCTAAATACCCTCTAATACGAAGAACTCCCGACGTAATCGATGTGATGAGTTTGAATCCGTCGGGCGCACCATCTTCTTTAGGTAACCGAATATTGGTTATTCTAAATACTCTCTAATACGAAGAACTCCCGACGTAATCAATCAGATTAGAACAAATCTCTTTGCTCATAACTCTTCCAGATTACCATGCTGATTAATGAAATAAGTATTCTCATATCGAAAACCCCAACTACTATTATTTTTGCATATGTGGATGTTATAACTAAAGAAATCAACTTCATTGAGTTTGCTTAGATTATGCTTTTCAATATATTGTCGAACATCTCCTGCGAGTGAGACACTATGGCCGAAATTATTATTATCGATTATATTTTCAAATTCGGTACTGGCTAATAACGTATCACTAAAATTATAGAGTTCATTAAATTGAGTATCGGCCGAAATATATGCTCTCATTTTGTCATGAATTGAATAGGCTGTATTAAGCCCTTCAGCCATGCTGTTGGTAATGGGTTCCTGCACAATGTTATCATTCTCAAGAACATAGGAGCGCGAACAATCTCCGACACAAGCAAGGTCAACTGATTTTAAACTAACCCCGATTAAATTCGACTTACCAATTTTGATATTACCGGGATTACAATATTTACTGGTTTGGGATCGCTTAGTATCGTGTCCGGATGAAACGCAGATTTGAATATCATGAAACCATTGAAATTTTTGTCGTTCATTCTCAAGCAATTTTTTTGCAGCAAACGCAATTGTTTTTTCAGATGCAGCACTATCAATATAGTGCGCTAAATTATCCAAAACGGTTTTAAGCGCAATCTGAACGTTTTTATGATATTGAAAATCGCGTTGCAATTTGAGTCCTTAAATTACTATTCTTTAATTTTACTAAAATATTTTCTTGAGAAACTTATAACCTATATTAGTACATTAATTTTTTAATAACAGCATAGTATTTCTTTATTCGTGTTTTAAATAAGTGGAATAATGTAATCGGCTAAATCAGAATACGCTATGTGTCGATCGGTTGGATAAGTTATAACACTAACCCGTTCAGATTTTTCAAACGGAAAGCAATAATCCAATATTGGTTTAAATAATATTCCAGAACCATCTAGCCCCGGTAGTAATACTAAATGTTTATTCATAATTTTTTTGGCTTTTTGCCAACCTCTCCTGACATAATGCTGTCAGTAGCCCTGTCGTATACTGACTTTGATTTTACACTGAAGTTAAATTGATAATACAACAGGAGACATCCCATGAAAACCAACATATTGTCCATTACCATACCGGCACCAAAATCAGCTGTTATTCATTACCTTGCAGATATTGACAACTTTCCAGAATGGGCGACTGAGTTTTGCCATGAACTAAAAAAAGAACAAGACCACTATAAAGTAGTATCGCCCATGGGCGAACTGTATTTACGCATTAAAGCCAATGAAGACTCGGGTGATATTCATATTTTTGCGACCAGTGAGCCCGATGGCCTGGAGTATCTTCCTTCTAAAGTAACAGAAATTAACCATAACAGCTGCGAATACATGATAAACTTTTCTCAACCCAATGGTGTAACCGATGATCTCTATCAACAACAATGTAGTGCCATTAAAAAAGAATTACAAAACATCAAAAACAATTTTAAACAACATTAAATAAATGCGTAAAGCTGATCGCCTATTTCAAATAATACAAATACTTCGGTCACACCGACTGGTTACTACTGCTCGTTTTTTAGCACAAGAGTTAGAGGTGACGGAACGCACCATTTATCGTGATATTAAAGATTTAATATTAAGTGGTGTGCCCATTTTAGGTGAAGCAGGTGTCGGTTATGTTTTACAAAAGGGCTTTGATTTACCCCCTTTGATGTTTACCGATGATGAATTAACGGCCATTACACTTGGCGCTAGATTAGTCGAAAGTTGGTCGGATCAAACCTTGGCGAATGCAGCTAAACTCGCTATTCACAAAATTAAAACGGTTGTCCCCGAACGATTACAAGCGCGTTTTGAACACGAAAATTTATTTTCGCCATTTCGACAAATTAAACCCGAAGTCGCTCAAACACTTGCAGAGTGTCGTCTCGCTGCTGATAAAAAACAAAAAATCGAATTTCACTATTGTAGTTTGAGTGATGAAAAATCAAGCCGAACAGTGTTGCCATTGGGCTTATTTTTTTGGGGAACCGTATGGACCTTGGCTGCCTGGTGTGAATTACGTTGTGCTTTTAGAACCTTTAGAGTTGATCGTATTTTTGAAGTTGTAACCTTAGATGATCGATTTCAAGATACTGTTGGCAAAACTTTAAAAGACTACATTAAAAACGCACAGGAATGCGAATAGTTAAATAATCATTAGTACAATTGTGATGCACCCTTTAACTAGGGTGCATCATATTTCTTTACACTATTATCGCGATGTTTGTACTTGAGTCACAAAATCATCATAACTACTCACACCACCGTGACCACCGATTATCCATTGGATGTCCAATGGGCTCACTGTTAATGCTGCCAATAAATCTTCTGACCAACCTAGGAACAATTGTGGTATCGCTTGCGCGAAGAACTGTGGTGAATATAAATCACTCACAAAAACCAGATTCGCATCTTCAACAAATGGAACCACGGTACCAATAGCGTGACGATTGGCTACATCAAACAATCTTACATTACGCGTACCATCGGTCAAAATCATATCATGACCGGCTTCAATAGTTTTGATAGTGACATCAACAGGATTAACCTGATAAGCATCTGGAAACACTGTATGCGGCGCTTTAAAGATTGCTTCATAATGATCTTTCGTTTGACTACCAACAATAATGGTCGCACCGATTTCACCATAGGCTCGAATACCACCGATGTGATCATTATGGAAATGACTTACCACAAGATATTTAATTGGTTTATTCGGCCACCGTTGTTTGATTTCACTAATAACAACTTGTGAACGTTCTTCATACAATGGTGCTTCAGTAACGATTAAGAAATCTTTCATTTCAATGATCAAACTATGATGTGTGATTGATTTAGCTTGAAATATTTTTGGTGCCACTTCAATAATTTGAGAAACTGCTGCAGTGCGTTGATCAATATCGAATGGGATTGCAAATTGAACCAAACGGTTAAACCATTGTGATGCACGAATACCCCAGGCAAATTGATCGGCATTAAATTCAGCAATTAACTCTGCTGGTATCGCAAACAGGCTTGGGTCGATATTAGCGTGTAAATTAATTGATGAGCGTGTTTCATTATTAATTGTTCGACCATTAATTTCATGTTTCAATTTAGTTGGCAATTTTACACCATTAAATTCATGCCAATCGTTGAAAGTGACTTGCCAGTTGGTATCACCGTAAACCGTGTCATCTTCTAATGTTTCAGCTTTTGAGGGCAATTTGGTTTTAACATCGATATACACTTTAATAATTTGATCCCAACCGGGGATACTCACCACTTGATGACGGCGACCATTATATTCCTCAGTTCCCAAAAATCGAACCTGTGCAGCATAACGATTAGCGCGATGAATTAACGCCAATGGTGAACTAACCAGATTTTGTTTTACGCGTGCCCCCAGTCGAGTGGATAACATCGGTGCTTGTGGCCCCGCAAACACAGTATCAAAACCAAACACCGCACCATGCTCGCCATTGATTACTTCAGTAAACGCAAATTGTTGAATAAAAGGAAATGTTAAATCATTAACAAAATCAGTACGAGACTGTTGTTTGCCAAAGACATTGGTAAATTTATAGTTATAATTCCCGACACCCATAAATTGACCACCGGGCTTATTACTTTGTTCTGGCTCAAATTTATTGCCATTGGCAATGTATTCCACACCTTGTAACGACAAAATGGTATTTAAACCACCCATCGCGTCAGCCATTTTTGTAATTTTCTGATATCCAGAAGCACTGTCAACAGCAACAGGTTTCGTGCTACTAGTGTGTGCCATGACAGAACTCGATAGTATGGCTGTCAAAACACCTGCAATACTCAGTAAGCTTTTATTGTTGTTCATGTATTTCTCCTATTTCATTTTTATTTATATCCAGTCCCACAACCTAGAACGCTCATTCTAAGATGGAACGATCATTCCATGATAACGCAAGCTTGTCAAATAAAAATTTAAAGGAATTATGGGATTTTTAATTGAATTGTTATTGCTTATTTATTGTACAAATTAATTCTTATACAGCGATAAACTGAATTCACAAGAGCAACACCCGAACGCGTGTAAACACTCACTTTTTAAGAGAGATTAATGTGGGGTAAAATTAGTTTTTCGAGAATCTAAATCGCTCGTTTACGAATTAAATCAAACAAGGATTGGATCGATTGAAATAGCGATGCTTTGGTCGCGTTGGTTTTAGTCTTAACCATAAAACCTTGTATATTAATATTCAGTAACGCGGAAATTTGTTCAGCATCTATTGCAGAATCAATCTCGTCATTTTGAATCGCAGTTTTAATATAAGGAGTAAAAACAGCTTCAAAACTTTTCCAGAAGTCACGAATGATCTCGGCAATTTCTGGATTGTGTGTTGCTAATTCGATTGCAGTATTATTAATAAAACAACCACTTTTATCACCATCCATACTGAACTCGATCATACTTTCAAAAACGCGTTGAACTGCATCAACAGACGAGTTTGAACTTGATGCAAAAGTTTCCAACATCTGACTGATGCCAGCAAGCGAAGTCGAAATGTATAAATCCAAGCTCGACAGAAATAACTCATGCTTATTACCATAAGTCTGATACATACTAGCCCGGTTAATGCCCATTGAGCTAACGAGATCTTGCATCGACGTTGCTTCGTAACCTTTATTCCAAAAAACATTTAGTGCTTTAGACAAGGCTTCCTGCTGATTAAATTGTTTGTTTGGTCCAACCATAAGATTAAATTAGCATAAATAAACTGCACGCTAGCGCTTTTAGTGACGTGTCGAAAAGATTATCTCTTCGAATTAAATAGAAATAAAACAATACGTTATATTAGTAATATTAAATGTAGAACCAATTACTAATTTTAGAATGATCGTTCTAAATTAAATTATAGCAGATAAAGCCAATTGGAAGGATATAAAACGTTATACAATACTGCTACGATATTTTCGATATTCATATATTTCTATCGAACAACAACTTAGACCTTATCTGAAAATTTAATAGTATAGACACTAAATATAAGTTTCAACCGGGAGTTATGCTGTTTAATCACAGCCGAATAACGCCCCGTTGAACAAAATGCTATTACGATTCAACAGTAAAACCAAATGCCTTGTCATGCACATAGACAAGCTTACAATTTTCAATATACTTTGCATCATGAATCCGACCTGCTTTGATATAACCAGTATCACCTGCACTTAAAATTAAAATTTCACCATCTGGAATAAGACTATCCGCGGGTTTAGTATAAAATTGAATCGCCATTTTACCCTCAACCACTATCGTCATATCATCACCCGGGTGAGAATGTGGTGGTTCTTCAGAACCTGCATCCCAACGTTCAAGCATTACTTCTGCACCATCAGGGTTATTAGGGTAAGTTGTTCTGAGAGTGAATCCTGCAGGTGTCTCCGGGATGGTAATATGGTTTTTCCAAACTGCACTGGTTTCGCTGCTTACTTCTTTTATGGCATCAACACTCATTATTTATCCTATTATTGTAGTTTGTCTACATTCACATTATGGCTGCCCATATTACTAAGGTTGCTGTTTTTTTACAATGACGATAAGCTACCCAACTATAATCTAATTACATCGAAATTGTCTTTCGATAAAATGAATGCTATTTCCTATGGCTACTATTGGCAGTGACACAGCAAACGTGACAACAGGCACCGCAACTAACACGGCTAAACACCCTTCACTATCACAATGCGAATTTGAATCGAATAAAGCAACCACGTCAAGATCCCACTCACTTGTTGCCATATCGCAAGTAGACTGTTCAGATTTAGTCGCGGTAATGGTTTTAGGAATAAATGCACATGCGTTTAACACTGAAACCATAAATACTAGTAATATAACATTGCGACACTGTTTAATATTCATAATTCATTAAGCCACTTTAATTAACCATGGGTATTTACGATTAAAATTAATCGTAATGTTTATAATGAATTATAAATAACGGATACTGAATCTATCCTGAATAAAACTAAAGTTAGAAATGATTATTGGCCGCCAAAACTCAATTCACCACTACTATAAGAGCCACCAAAATTTATTGCTAATGTTGAAACCTGATTTAATGCATCTTCTAATTCAGACTGGCTGAGTACCGACATAGGATGAATAAAAGCTGAATATAAAATATCATTACTCACGGCATATCGTGCATCCAATGCCCGATGAAAATTGGCAACCATAACAGCTTCAACTTGCTCTATAGACAAACTGGGATACTTCGTAATTGCTGCGACGATTCTCATCCTATCATGCTTAATATCTGAAATTAATGCCATTTTGACTTTCTGATACATAAAAACAACATAACCTTTCTTTTTCTCGATTACCTCCACCTTACTTTCAACTATTTTCTCCATTAATTGCTGAGTCATAACATCAGCAAAGACTATCGAGCTATTTAAAAGTAAAAAATACATCACTATTATTTTTCGCATCAAACTATCCCTATTTAATATTAAAACATTACATCTAAATATTGAGGTTTATTACAACACTAAATCACACAATAACACTCGAATGACCATTAACAATCTGCCAAGTTTCATTAAACTGTTTTGACCAAACGCGTGTAAACCGAAAATTATTTTCAGAATGTTCACCATTAAAACTAGCCGTAATACGTGCTTGCACTGAAACAATCGCTATAGCATCATAAAGTTTTATTTTTTGTTCAGATAGTAAGATTCTAGATATAACCAAAACACCGGATTGGTGCATAGCCAAATCATCTTCCTTGTTCATCAGTTGACCGAGGTGATTTGTAAATAATAAATCTGATGAAATTAACTCATCAAGTGCAGATACGTCTGCGTGTAACATAGCCATTTTTAATCTTTCTTCACAAGCCTGAATTTCAATTAAATTGCCCACCTAGATGCCTCTTTTAAATTATACCGAGAGTATTTTTACATAGCGTATTTCGCATAAGTTATCACCGGTTAGCTTATTATCGACCTTCTCAACACCATCAAATTTAAAGTTCATTGACTCGTAAAAACCAATTGCGCGACTATTTTCTTTAACCACCCACAAATAAAGCGAATCCCAACTTTTCTGTCGACAGACATTAACAACATGATCAACAAGTTTAAAACCTAAGCCCATTCGCCAATATTCCGGTAATATATTAATCGCAACCAATTCAGCAACATTTAGTTCTGACAAGTCGTCGTCTCTCGCCGGGCCATAAACACAAAAACCAACAACACCACCGCGATATTCAATAACCAAATTAACACCCTGGTTTTTTTCAGATAATATTGTATGCCAATGGCTTGTTTTTAAATCTACTGATAATGAATTTAAGTAGTCATCAGGCATACAGCCTTTATAAGCTAAGCACCATGCTTGTATCTGTATTTTTGCAATAATACTAGCATCATTATCAACTGCATTTCTGATATTCATTCTTTGTAACATCCATATATCACATGGTCAACAATGCGGCCATGAATGTTTTCAGCATTTCGTATAGTGCCCTCAAAATTTAATTCTAATCGTTTACACACTTTTTGACTTGCCCAATTTTTTGACGCAACTGAAAACTGAATATAGTTAACATCCAATTCACTAAAAGCATATTTCATTAACGTTTTGCATGATGTAGTCACAATACCGTTTCCTTGATATTCTGATGCAAGCCAATAGCCAATTTCTGCTTTTTTCAAAGGCTGAACTATTTCAATAAAACCAATCGTACCAACAACTTTATCACGATAGAGTATGACACAATTAAGTGATTTTCCTGAAGTAAATCCAGTGATGGTACTAGTGACGAATAGTTTTGTATCATCAATTGTATTCGTCAATGCAGGCCAAACAAGCCACTGATTAAGATATTTTTTATTTTCCACAACTAATTGATATAACGCTTGCACTATTCCGTCATGCATAGCGATTAAAGTTATATCTGAATTTACTTTTAATTGAAACATTTCATATTCCTTTATTATAACTGTTTTATTTTTCCTTTTTAGCGTGCCGCTCAATTTTGATAGCCCACCAAATAAACCAAATGAATACAATTTGTAGTGGTAATCGAATGTATAACACTATTTCCGATAAATGTGTAAATTTTTCAGGGTACAGAGCCATGTTGATATTCGCCGGAAAAACACTAACGCATAATAAAATTAGGCCATAACCTGCCAGTAAACGCGTTTTCGGTATTAATATTCCAATTGCACCCAACA
>VAOX01046850.1_pt1 | contig 25586 bp, 22 predicted proteins | sample 3393891 | NCBI WGS metagenome assembly VAOX01 (sample SAMN08290429, study PRJNA428436) | hydrothermal vent metagenome | isolation source: Deep-sea hydrothermal vent chimney | place: Indian Ocean: Southwest Indian Ridge | depth 2822 m m | reverse complement strand
TCCGAAACGCCGAGTTCTTTTGCGCGCATGTGAAGGCCGTTTCTGTAATCCTCCCCCTGTTCAGCCTTGAGGTGCGGATGGGTAGCACCTACCACCATATAGATGACCTGCGGGTGAGCCTTCACAATCTCCGGCAGGGCATCGATGACCACCTCAATGCCCTTGCCCGGTGAAAGCAGACCGAAGGTCAGGATGATCTTCTTTCCGGATACGCCGAACTTGTCCTTGTAGGCATCGGATTCGACAAACGGTACATCAGGAATACCGTGATGTATAAGGGCGATCTTCTCCTCCGGGACCTGGTAAATATCGCGCAGGAATTCGACTGAGCGTTCGCTCATCACTACCAGCCGGTCCGAGAACTCGGCAAGTTGCATCATGATGTGCCGATCCTGAAGGTTCGGATCCTTCAGGATCGTGTGCAGAGTCGTCACCACCGGCATCTTGAGATCACGCAACAGCTCGATGATAAAGCTGCCCCGCTTGCCACCGAAAATACCGTATTCATGCTGGAGACAGATCGCATCCACCTGGTTAAGGTTGCATAAGTCGGCCGCCAGGCTGTATTCGTTCAGTTGACTCTGGTTGATCTCAAAGCGCACCTGGGACGGGTAGGAATAACCCTCTGGCCGGTCGTTCATCGCGACCGCCCAACAGGCTTTGTCCGGCGCATTCAGCGCGATTGATTCAAGCAGGTGGGTGGTGAATGTGGCGATACCACACTGCCGGGGGAGGTGGTTGCCGATGAAGACAATAGACTTGAGAGCCTCCCATTCCGGTTGTGAGCCTGTCGTGCCGAGGTTTTCCATGGACGCCATTTTCTAGCCGGTATTATTATGCAGGTAGGTGAACGATTCGATGTTGATACTCCAGTAGTCGAATGCTGCCAGATTGAGAAGCGTACTGCCACTCGTCAGCTGCTCCTATCTTACATGAATTCAAGGTGATTGACAGGCTGGCTGGACGCCAGACACCGCAAAACCAGACCACACGTTTTTAAGGTACGTGATATTTTTAACGCCGATGGGCGGTTACACCCCCGCCTTTTTCACGTACGGTATTTTTTAGATACACCCTCATCTCGTTGGCGATGTACTCCGAAAGCCTCATACAATAAGTTAAAAGCTCCCTACTCCCATTCGATAGTGGCGGGCGGTTTGCTGGAAATATCGTAGGCTACGCGGGAGATGCCGGGAACTTCGTTGATGATACGGCTGGATACGGTTTCCAGAAACTCATAGGGAAGATGTGCCCAGCGTGCGGTCATGAAGTCGATGGTTTCCACTGCCCGCAGGCTGACGACATACTGGTAGCGACGGCCATCGCCAGTGACGCCAACGGATTTTACCGGCAGAAAAACGGTAAAGGCCTGACTGACTTTGTCATACAGATCATTTTTATAAAGTTCTTCGATAAAGATATGATCGGCTAACCGCAAAATATCGGCATATTCCTTTTTCACTTCGCCAAGAATTCGTACTCCCAAACCCGGGCCGGGAAAAGGGTGACGATAAACCATGTCATAGGGCAAGCCCAGCTCCACACCCAGCTTGCGCACCTCGTCCTTGAACAACTCTCGCAGGGGTTCACAGAGTTTAAGTTTCATGTGTTCCGGTAAACCACCAACATTGTGATGAGACTTAATCAAATGCGCCTTGCCGGTTTTGGCTCCCGCAGACTCGATCACATCCGGATAAATAGTACCCTGCGCCAGCCATTTTGGCCCTTCCGCCTTCCCTGGCTCATTGGGCATTTGTCCATCCATGGACTTCACATTTTTTAGTTTGTCTGCCTCTTCCTCAAACACATCGACGAACAAGTTGCCGATAATCTTACGTTTATGTTCGGGATCGCTAACACCGTCCAGCGCCTTGAGAAAACGAGCCTCAGCATCCACCCGAATAACCTTTACACCCATGTGTTCAGCAAAGGTGGACATGACCTGATCGCCTTCCCGGTAACGCAACAAACCGTTATCGACAAACACGCAGGTCAGCTTGTTGCCGATAGCACGATGCAATAGCGCCGCCACTACCGAAGAATCCACACCGCCGGACAGCCCCAGCAGAACCTCATCGTCACCCACCAACTCATGAATGCTTTTGATGCTGTCTTCGATAATATTGTCCGCCGTCCACAGGCCTTCACAAGCGGCGATATCGTGCACAAAACGCTCGATAATGCGCTGCCCCTGACGTGTGTGGGTTACTTCCGGGTGAAACTGCAGGCCGTAAAAATGCCGTTTCTCGTCCGCCATACCGGCAATGGGCGCAGTCTCGGTCGAAGCCATCAGTTTGAACCCCTTGGGCAACTTGATGACCTGATCACCATGACTCATCCACACATCGAGCAAGCCATAACCTTCCACGCTGGCGTGATCTTCAATATCGTTCAGGAGTGCGGTATGACCATGGGCACGCACCTGGGCATAACCATACTCATGCTGCTTTGCGGTTTCAACCTTGCCGCCCAACTGCTCGGCCATGGTCTGCATGCCGTAGCAGATCCCCAGCACTGGCACACCCAGCTCGAATACCAGAGCGGGTGCGCGTGGCGTATCATCGCCCATAACCGACTCCGGACCGCCGGAGAGAATGATAGCGCTGGGCTTGAAATCACGGATTTCCGACTCATCCAGATCACAGGGCACCAGCTCGCAATAAACCCCGGCTTCACGCACACGACGGGCTATCAACTGGGTGTACTGAGATCCGAAATCGAGGATCAGAATGCGGTGGGCATGAATATCGGTCGTCATAAAAGTAGGCACTTAATATTTAGCAATGGTAGGTTGGGCTGAATAAAATAAAGCCCAACAGCTCGGTCTGATATTTTGTTGGGCTTCACTTTTTCAGCCCAACCCGCAATTTTTTGGTTCTCAGAGAATTAAATCCGGTAGTTAGGTGCTTCCTTGGTGATCTGTACATCATGTACATGACTCTCCTGCATACCTGCGCCGGTGATACGCACAAACTGAGGTTTGGTTCGCATTTCATCAATGGTTGCGCAACCGGTATAGCCCATACTGGAACGTACGCCGCCTAATAATTGATGAATCACTGGCTGCATGGGACCTTTGAAAGGTACCCGACCTTCAATGCCTTCCGGCACCAGTTTTTCGGCATCACTGTCTTCCTGAAAATAACGATCACTGGAGCCCTGCTTTGAGGCCATCGCCCCCATCGACCCCATGCCGCGGTAGGACTTGTAGGAACGCCCCTGGAACAGTTCCACCTCGCCCGGTGCCTCTTCAGTACCGGCAAACATGCTGCCCACCATGATGGTATAAGCCCCCGCGACCAGCGCCTTGGCCATGTCGCCCGAATAGCGAATGCCGCCATCCGCAATGACGGGCACGCCGGAATCCTTGAGCGCTTCCGCCACATTGGCCACGGCGCTGATCTGGGGGACACCGACACCGGCAACGATACGAGTGGTACAGATGGAACCCGGGCCAATACCGACCTTGACCGCATCCGCACCCGCCTCGACCAGCGCCAGAGCCGCTGCGGCGGTAGCGATATTGCCGCCGATCACCTGTACCTGGGGAAAATGCTTTTTCACCCAGGCGACCCGATCCAGTACGCCTTTGGAATGGCCGTGAGCCGTGTCGACCACCAGCACATCCACACCGGCATTCACCAGGGCGCTGACCCGTTCATCAGTACCGGCGGCACCCACACCCACGGCGGCACCCACACGCAGCCGTCCCTGTTCATCCTTACAGGCAAACGGGTTTTCCTTGGCTTTCTGGATGTCCTTGACCGTCACCAGGCCGCGCAACTGGAATTTATCATCCACTACCAGCACTTTTTCAATGCGGTTTTCATGCAGCAATTTGCGGATTTCGCCGCGCCGGGTACCCTCGGATACTGTCACCAGTCGATCTTTAGGCGTCATAATGCTGGAAACCGGATTCTCATAATTTTTTTCAAAACGCAGATCCCGGCTGGTAACGATACCCACCAGATCCTCGCCATCGACTACCGGCACCCCGGAAATATTGTGTGCCCGGGTCAAATCCAGCACGGCTTGAATGCTGGTATTCGGACCAACTGTAAGGGGATCCTTGATCACCCCGCTTTCAAATTTTTTCACCATACTGACCTGAACAGCCTGCTCTTCAATGGTCATATTTTTGTGAATAATGCCAATTCCCCCTTCCTGTGCCAGCGCAATCGCCAGGCGCGCTTCGGTTACCGTATCCATGGCCGCCGATACCAGCGGAATATTCAGGGTTATGCCCCGGCTCAGCTTGCTTTGCAGATGAACATCTTTGGGCAAAACGGTCGAATGGGCGGGGAGTAACAGAACGTCGTCGAAGGTCAAGGCTTCTTCGGCTATGCGCAACATATAGGGGCTTCCAAGGTTGGGATAGAAACGAGGCATTATAAAGTTTTTCATGGCATGGGTAAATAAGAATGAATAAATGTAATGGTTGCCAATCTGCCCCAATGACCGCATAATTTCCCCATCAGTGAGGGAACCGGAAAATCGCGTTCCGAGTGAGCAAATAATAACGATAAACTCAGGTCACCTCCGCAGGGGGGTCACCAAACCATCACTTTATATATATTTTTGGAGGAGTTATGAAAAAATTATTACTCGCTGCCATCGCGGTTCTGTTCATGAGCGCCTGTGCTTATACCCCACCCGGAGCCAGCGCCAATGATGCCAAAACCGCCATTAGCAAGGCTGAACAAAAGGCCAGCCAAGCCGCCAAGCTTGACTACGAATGGCGAAATACCGGGAAAATTATCAAAAAAGCGAAAGCAGCCCTTAAGAAAGGTAATATTGACACGGCCATTAAACTTGCCAACAAGGCTACCCGGCAAGGCGATAATGCGCTCAAGCAATATGCCGAACAAAGAAGCGCCGGGCCACGTTTTAACTAGCCTGAAAACAGATGCAGGGGGAAAGAGACAAGCATAAAAGCTCGATCTCTCCTCCCGTATCCTTCCCCCTTTTTTCTTTTCTTCTGCATTTTATATCTAATGCCCGGCAGTATTGAGCAAGACATCTACTCTGTTTCCCGTCTGAACCGCGAAGCCTGCGACCTGCTTGAGGATAGCTTTGCCCTGCTCTGGCTGGAAGGCGAGATTTCCAACCTGGCTCGGCCTGCATCAGGACACTGGTACTTCTCGCTCAAGGATCAATCTGCCTCGGTACGCGGCGCTATGTTCCGCAACCGTAACAGGCTGCTGCGTTTTCAGCCCAAGAATGGCACCCAGGTGCTGGTACGCGCCCGCATCAGTCTGTATGAAGCACGCGGCGAATTCCAGATTATCATTGAACACATGGAAGAAGCCGGTGACGGTGCCCTGCAACGCGCCTTCGAAGAACTGAAACAGCGTTTGAAGCAGGAAGGTTTATTCGCACTGACACACAAGCAAGTGCTGCCGACCATGCCGCGCTCTATTGGTGTCATCACCTCGCCGAGCGGTGCCGCTATCCGGGATATTCTTAGCACACTGCAACGCCGCTTCCCGGCCATAGCTATAGTCATCTATCCCGTTGCCGTACAGGGAGAAAATGCCAGCGGGGAGATTGCCGCACGTATCCGGCTGGCCTCACAGCGACATGACTGTGACATTCTTGTTCTCGCCCGGGGAGGCGGTTCGCTGGAGGATCTGCGCGCCTTCAATGAAGAGGAGGTTGCCCGCGCAATTTATGATTGCAGCATTCCACTTATTACGGGCATTGGCCATGAAATTGACTTCAGTATTGCGGATTTTGTCGCCGACCAGCGTGCGCCTACGCCAACCGCCGCCGCCGAGATGGCCAGTCCGGATCAGCAGGTGCTGTTACAACAAAGCCAACAACTTTTTCTCCGGCTGCGTAACAACATCACAACAAGTCTGCAAGGTCGCTATCAAGATCTACACAATCTTCACAGACGACTGCGCCACCCCGGACGCCGTTTACAGGATATTGCTCAGCGGCTGGATGAGCTTGAGCTGCGCATTCAACAATTCATGCAACACCAGTTGCAATACAAGCAGTATGCGCTCAACATGCTGACAGAAAAATTGCATCGGCATCAGCCTGCTCATCAGCTTGAACGCAAGCAGCAACAACTAGGCGATACCGGCCACCGGCTTCGGCAGGCCATGCAACATCGGCTTGAACACAGTCGGCAACAACTGCAATATCTGACACATGATCTTGATACCATCAGCCCTCTGGCCACACTTGCACGCGGTTATACCATTACGACTGCGCTGGACAACGAGCATATCATTCGTTCAAGCCACGAGCTGAAAACGGGGCAACGAATAAAAACCCGATTGCTAGACGGCCATATTATTTCAAAGATTGAAAAGCTGGACTTATGATAAAATCGACATTACCGATAACGAGCCTTATTCTTTGTTTTCTGTTTTCAGCCTGTGCTAACGCAACCGGGTACTCTCCCCAGCCTGATCCGGTACCCGGCGGTATTGCCATCGTTGAACTTGGTTTGCACAGTCCCATACCGCCCTCGGTCTATTATGCCAAAAAACGGGTGCTGGTACGCCGCAACGGCAAACAATGGGAAGCGGTAATCGGTATTTCTCTGTTTACCCGCGCAGGAATACACAAACTGCGTATCGTTTCATCTGACAAAAAAACATACCTGCGCGAATTTTTGGTACGCGCCAAGAAATATAAAGAACAGCATCTGAATATCAGGAACAAACACATGGTCGATCCCACGGCCAAAGATATGCGGCGCATTCTCAGCGAGAAAAAAATCATCGATGCGGCACTCGCCCACTGGACACGACAGTCCAAGGTCACGACCCGCTTTATTCTGCCTGTTCATGGCATCATCAGCAGTCCATTTGGCCTACGACGCTTTTTTAACGGGCAAGCACGTAAACCTCATAGCGGTCTGGATATTGCCGTCCCCAAAGGAACTGTTATCAAAGCGCCTGCAAACGGTACCGTAATCGCCACGGGCAACTTTTTTTTCGACGGTAACACTGTGTTCATTGATCACGGTCAGGGCCTGATTACCATGTATTGCCACATGAGCAAAATCATTGTCAAAGCAGGAATGAAGGTCAAACAGGGTGAGGCCATCGGCCAGGTTGGTATGACCGGTCGGGCTACCGGCCCTCACCTGCACTGGGGGGTCAGCCTCAACGACGTCCGGGTAAAACCCGGGTTATTTCTAGGCACTCAGCGAGTCACCCGCAAATGAATCTGGCCTTCCAGAAAATAACGAGTCACCGCTAAAGTTTGCTCCGTATTTCGCCGTTATAATTAAGGTGAAAAAGCATCATCTCTAAACTTGAGCGATCAATAGACTTATGCACTCCCGCCCTTCCATATTGTTGGCCTGTATCCTGCTCGCAGTTTCCATTGCTGGCGCACAGGCAGGTGCGCTAAATGATGGTCTACGCGCCTTCAAGGCACGTAATTATCAACAGGCAATGGCCTACTGGAAACCGCTGACAGAAAAACATGATCCGGATGCGCTGTACAATATCGGCCTGCTTTATATGAAAGGGCTGGGAGTGAAAAAAGACTATCGCGCGGCCAAACACTGGTTTCAACAGGCAGCAAAATATGGCAGCGTAGATGCCGCTTATAATCTGGGCGTGATGTACAAAAAACGGCGCTTTGGTTATCCCAGCAGCAAGGATGCGCTCTACTGGTGGCGGCAGGCAGCCGCACGCGGCCATCCGGAATCCGAATTTAACCTTGGTGTCATGCTGGCCTACGGTAACGGCACGCAGCAGGACGTTGCCACCGCCCTCAAACTGTGGCAAAAAGCTGCCCGTCAAGGCGATGCCAATGCTATTCAGGCGCTGGTAGCCGTTTACCAACAAGGTCTGTTCGGCGTCACCCCTGATCCGGAAAAAGCGAACGCATGGAAGAAAAGAATGGAACGCTGAATCAGGCGATAGTCAGGCATGAGCCCTCTCCCAAAACTGTGGGAGTGTTGGGGGGAGAGGGTTTCAGGAATCAGCCTCGCTGCAACCTCCCCTCATCCAGCCCTTCTTCCCTCAAGGGGAGAAAGGGAGAAGGCGCGAAAACAAAAATACCGACTAAAAGCGTGGGGTTTTAAATCCCCTGTTTATAGCCTTTAAAAAATTTACTAATCCTGATCTTTAATAAAGCTACGCGCATCATGGGCAACTTTGTCAATACTGGTATGCCGCACATCCTTGCCTTTAACCAGATAGATGACATATTCGCAAATATTGCGAGAGCGATCACCGATGCGTTCCAGTGCCCGGGCTGACCACATCATATCTACCAGAATCGGAATAGTGCGAGGATCTTCCATCATGTAGGTCATAAGATTGCGCAGGATGATTTCATATTCACGATCAACCTTTTTATCCCCGTGAGCAACCAGAACAGCGGCCTCACTGTCGGTTCGGGCAAAGGTATCCAGAGCATCGTGCAGAAGCCTGGTCACCAAATCGCCCATGTGAACGATTCCCGCCAGCATCTTGTTTTCTCCTCCTTTTTCCGCAAAATGCAGCGCCATGCGACCGATGCGTTCAGCTTCGTCACCAATACGCTCAAGATCGGTAATGGTCTTGATAACAGAAATTACCAGGCGCAAATCGCTGGCTGCCGGCTGACGCCGCGCCAGAATCTGGGTACATTCCTCATCAATGGACACTTCCAGAGCATTAACTTTGTAATCATTGGTAATGACAACTTCCGCCAGCGAAACATCCTTTGTAGTCAACGCCTTGATAGCATCAATAAGCTGTTGCTCGACAATCCCGCCCATGTACATAACACGAGTACGAATGTCCTCCAGTTCTTCATTGAACTGCTGCGAAATATGTTGTCCCAGTTTTAACTTGTCCATAGTGCTCTCTCAATCTATAAAAAAGATACAAGACAAAAGATAATAAAGGTAAAAGGAGCCTGTATCTTGCCCTCTAAACCTTACCTGTACCTGTTTTTATCTCTATCGTCTGATAATGCAGTCTTACATCTTTTCTGTTTCGGGTTAATAAATATATTTTTTTGTATCCCCATGTTCAACCAGCTCATTCACATACATGAGGACTATTTCTCAAATGTGTGTGCATATCGTGCGTGACTTACTATAACAATAGCCTGTTTTTCCTTCAGCTCGTAGATGAGATCTTCGATTTTAGTATTGAAGCAGCCTTATTCAAGAATAAAACGTCTGCTTCGGTGACTCTGAAACGCGCAATTAACAACGGCATGACAACAGTCAGGCATTCAGATCCGTGGGTACTGCTGGCATCATATCATCTTTCAATAAAATGATATTTTCCGGAAAATCGCAGATAAACGCGCTCCCCCGGCCGATTTCACTATCGATTCGCAGATCTGCATGATGCCGTTGTAACGCACGCTTAACGATAGCCAGCCCCAGCCCTGACCCTCCGGTATGGCGTGAACGGGCTATGTCTACCCGGTAAAAACGCTCGGTAAGGCGTTCGACATGATAGGCTGCAATACCGATGCCGGTGTCATTCACTTCGAAATGGGCTCCCGTCTCGTCCCGGTACCAGCGAACCCGAATCGCTCCGCCGGAAGGCGTATAATTAATCGCATTGACGACCAGGTTGGTAAATACACTATCCAGTTCCTTGGGATCACCACATAGAAACAAGTCGCTGTCCACTTCAAATACCAGGGTATATTTATTTTCGCCACTGATAATCTGTGCCTCTTCATGCAGGCTTCCCAGCATCTGTGGCACATTCACCATCTCACTACGCGGGCCTACCTTTTCATTGTCTACATTTGACAATGTGGTCAAATCGTCGGTCAGCCGACGCATCCGGATTGCCTGCTGCTGCATTGTCCGGAAAGTATGCTGCAAACGCTCGGCATCCAGATCTTCACAGTCCTCCAGAAGATTTTCCAGATAACCGTTGATCACGGTCAACGGCGTACGCAATTCATGGGAGATGTTGGCGACAAAATCCCGCTGCATTTCTTCCACTCGTTTGTTCAGTGTTACATCATGCACCACCACCAACTTCTGATTGTTGCCATAGGGCACAATCTTTAGCGAAAGAATTTTCAATTCAGCGATGGGTGAGGGAAAACGGACAGATTTTTCCTTATCACTGCTCCTGAAATATTCCATAACCTCGGGATTGCGCAGCAGATTAGTGAGACGCCGATCAACATCCTGGGGATATTTCAGCCCCAACAGTTCACCCGCCATGTCATTCCACCATTCAATCTCGCCCTGCTCACGCAATACAATCACGCCTTCAGGCAAGGCTGCGGTGGACTCACGAAACCGGCTCAACAGACTGACCAGTTTTTTGCTGCGTCGACGTTTGCGCTGCTGCATGTGGTAAATCTCTGTAAAAATATGCCCCCACAGCCCCCGTGATTCCGGCGGTGAATATTTCTTCCCTTGCACAAGCCAATGCGCTAATTTGACCAGGTTGTTGAAATACCAGCCAAGCCAAAGTAACAGGAAAATCAATAATGCCGTTTTAATGTCGCCAAGCAACGCACCCGACAGGGTAGCGAGCAGGCCGAGAAACAGAAATTGCCATAATTCTTTTACTGCCATGCAAATTTATACCCGTTTGGAAAATCGATAGCCGGAACCACGTACAGTCTGCACATGCCGATCATAGTCGAATGGTGCCAACGCCTTGCGCAAACGTCGAATATGAACATCCACAGTACGATCCTCGATATAGACCTGGTTGCCCCAGACATGGTCCAGGAGCTGATCACGACTGTAAACCCGTTCAGAGTGAGTCATAAAAAAATGCAGCAACCGAAATTCGGTCGGCCCCAGTTTTACTGTCTTACCTTTTATATTGACCCGATGACTCGCGGTATCAAGGTTAAGCCCTTCGATCACAACCATCTCTTCTTCCCTGTCGGTTCCGGAACGCCGTAACAACGCCCTGATTCTGGCTATAAGCTCTTGGGTTGAAAAGGGTTTTGTAATATAGTCATCCGCTCCAACGGCAAAGCCCTTGAGCTTACTGGACTCCTCACCACGAGCGGTGAGTATAATGATGGGCAAATCACGTGTACTATCGTCTCGTCGCAAACGTCGGGCGAAATCAATGCCGCTGATTCCAGGCAGCATCCAGTCCAGCAGCATAATATCTGGCCGCGACCGGGCTATTACATCGGTCGCCTCACGAACATCCTCGGCTTCAAGTACCTCAAAACCGGCCCGTACCAGGGTAAAGCTCAACATTTCCCGAATAGCCAACTCGTCCTCAACCACCAACACTTTGGAATTATTCTCGTCCATTATAGTTTATCCTGCTATAGATAATGACAATTTTATGACAACCGCTACCGTGTCATAGCAGGTGGGTATTACACCTATGCAACATGACGTCAATATGACAAATCCCGGTAAACCTGCTTTTACCTGTAACAAACCAGATAAAACGTGAATAATCACACATTTGAGGGGGATCCCCCTATCAAATAATATTACTTTATATATAATTTCACTGTTGTCCCGTTAATGCCTCTCCCGTCGGGGAAGGATGTTAATGAGGTAGAAACACAGTTTTATTGCCCCCCTTATCCTGCCCTTCTCCCTAGTATGGGGGAGAAGAGAGGGACAGAAAGCAAATTCTACCAAGAATCAATCTAACATGACCGACTTAACAACTATTAAATAATACAAGGCATCAAGGTGAAACTGCTAATATTCATTATTCTCATCCTTATTTCCCCCTTAAATCAAGCGGGAGATTTCCAGTATGTCAGCGACCAGTTGGTCATTACCCTGCGCACAGGGCAGGGTAGCTCATATCAGATCATTCGTACCCTGCCCAGCGGCACTCGACTGAATGTCATTACAACAACAGATACGGGATATGCCCAGGTCGAAACCGATGATGGTACTGAAGGCTGGATCCGCTCCCAATACCTGAGTCTGGAACCCATCGCACGATTAAAACTGCAATCAGCGGAACAGAAACTTGCCAAACTGACTACTGAAAATACAGGTCTGCAGAAAAAAACACAGGACCTGGGCAAGCAGCGACATGAACTGGAAAATAAAAATAAAAATCTACTAAGCCGGGTCAAGGCAGCGGAAAGCCAGCTCACCCGACTCGGCGAAGTCGCGGCCAAGCCTATCCTGCTTGACAAGGAAAACCGCAAACTGCAACAACAAAATATTTCTCAGGAAAAGAAGCTGCAAATGATGGTCCAGGAAAATCAGGTGCTAAGAGATCGCTCTCAGCGGGAATGGTTTATTACCGGAGCCATTGTCCTGTTAGGCGGCATACTTCTGGGACTGATACTACCCAAAATCCGCTGGAAAAGGAGAAATAGCTGGACATAATCAAGGCCAGATAACATAAATATTTACTCTGTAAGGTGCAAATCGACCTAAGCGACGGAAAAACAGGGGGATTTCCCTGCGCTTACACTATGACCCCGAATCTGACCGATGCTTCCGGGTGCAAGATAAAAGATGAAACTCAGGCTGAATGATAGTTATACTTCACTTTTTTTATGCTTCTTTTATCTTGTAACTAACTATGAGCCTGTCCCCTGTTTCCGATAGCAAGACTTTCGTCCGCTGGTTTCGAGATTCTGCCCCCTACATAAATGCCTTTCGCGGGCGCACTTTCGTCATCGCTTTTGGTGGCGAAATGCTGGCGGACGCGCAGTTCTCAAGCCTGGTACACGATCTTGCCCTGCTCAACAGCCTCGGCGTCAAACTGGTATTGGTGCATGGTTGCCGTCCACAAGTCGAAATCCGGCTGAAGAAACGTCAGGCCCAACTGGATTATGTTAATGGCCTGCGCATCACCGACGACGAGGCTCTTCTCTGCGTCAAGGAAGCTGCGGGCTGCGTACGCCAGGACATCGAGGCCCTGCTGTCTATGGGGCTGACCAATTCACCGATGGCAGGTGCCTGTATCCGGGTGCTCTCCGGTAATTTTATCACCGCCCAACCGCTAGGTGTGCGCGATGGTGTGGACTACCAACACACCGGCGAGGTTCGCCGAATTGATACATCAGCACTCCAGAACTTACTGGACTCCTCGGCTATCGCCCTGCTCTCCCCCATTGGCTATTCCCCCACCGGGGAGATTTTTAATCTGAATGCAGAAGACGTAGCCGCAGCCGTTGCCTCGCAGCTCAGAGCCGATAAATTGATTTATCTGGTCGATGGCAAGGGTCTGACCGACAACCGCAACCGTCTGATCCGGGAGCTCACTCTCGGTGAGGCCAAAATATTACTGGACAGAAAACACGAACCGGGTGAAACCCTCCAACACTGCTTGCAGGCAGCCATCCACGCCTGTGAGCAGGACGTGGCACGCGCTCATATTATCAACCGCCATACTGATGGCGCCCTACTGCTGGAACTGTTTAGCCGCGATGGCAGTGGTACTCTGCTAATGGCTGATCCCTTTGAAGATACGCGCCAGGCCAAACTGGACGATATTGGTGGTATCATCGAACTTCTTGCACCGCTGGAGACCGAAGATATTCTGGTGCGCCGTTCGCGTGAAAAACTGGAGATGGAAATCGAGTTCTTCACGGTGGTGGAACGTGACGGCACTATTGTTGCTTGTGCCGCGTTATACCCTTACCTCAAAGAAAAAATCAGCGAGCTGGCCTGTTTGGCTGTGCATCCGGACTATCGCGCCCAGGGACGTGGTAATGCCCTGCTAAACTATATCGAGAAACAAAGCTCCCAACTCGGTATCAACCGCTTGTTCGTACTCAGCACTCGCACCGCGCACTGGTTTCGTGAGCACGGATTCAACCCTGACTCGCTAGATCAGCTACCTGTCAAACGACGGGCGTTGTACAACTATCAACGCAATGCAAAAGTTTTCATCAAGGATATTGCTTGATGAAAACAGCGGCCATTCGACCCTTTTTAAAATGGGCCGGTAACAAGTATCGAGTCCTTGAACAGATTAAAGCACTATTACCAAAAGGACAGCGGCTGATCGAACCTTTTGCCGGTTCCGGTGCCCTGTTCCTGAACAGCCATTATTCGGCTTACCTGCTCTGCGATACCAATGCCGATCTTATTAATCTGTATCAATACCTGAAACAGGAAGGCATTGTTTTTATCCGCTACTGCAATCGTTATTTCAGCGGCAAATACAACAATGCAGATAGTTATTATCTCCTTCGCGAACGCTTCAATACGACAGACGACATACGTCAGAAATCAGCCCTATTCATCTATCTCAACCGACATGGTTATAACGGCCTCTGCCGGTATAACTCAAAGGGCGGTTACAACGTTCCCTTCGGACGCTATGTACGACCCTATTTCCCGGAAAAAGAAATGCTGGCCTTCCACCAAAAGGCGCAATTCGCCAGTTTCAAAACCTGCTCCTTTGAAGAATCCCTCAATCTTTCTCGCGAGGGCGATATAATTTATTGCGACCCGCCCTATGTCCCGCTATCTGACAGCGCTAACTTTAGCAGCTACAGCACGGGCGGATTTGATCTGCAACAACAGCAAAAGCTTGCGCAACTGGCCGAGCAATGTCGTAACAATGGCGTTCCGGTTCTTATTTCAAACCACGACACCCGCTTTACACGCAAAATCTATCACGATGCCAACAGCTTCAGCTATTTCAAGGTTCGGCGCTTCATCAGTTGCAATGGCCAGAAACGAAATCATGCTGACGAGCTCCTGGCTTTATTCAAAACGCCTTAACAGCCCGGCATGATACACCACAACTCCCGCACAAAAAACGCCCGGCCAACGCGGCTATATTAATATATAAGCAGAAAATCACAAGGAGTAGGATTAAGCTGAAACTCCAGATATAATCTGGCAGGCTAGATAATCCATAATCCAGCTTAGAATAATTCGCTTACATCAAACCCAAAAAGAAACTACGAGAAAAACTGCATGAACAATCCATTCCAGGAACAACTCCTTAAAGCAGGCCTCGTTAGCAAGCAACAGGTCCAGAAAGCAAACAAGGATAAGCAGAAAACGAAAAAACAACAACGCAATCAAAAACAGGCGGTTATCGATGAAACCAGCCTTAAAGCCCAACAAGCAGCCGACAAAAAAGCCAGGCACGACCGTGAATTAAATCAGAGAAAACAGGAGCAGGCCCAAAAAAAGGCTATTTCGGCTGAAATCAATCAACTCATTTTTGCTAACCGTATTGAACGAAATGAAGAATGCGATATTCCTTACAACTTCGAACATCAGAAAAAAGTTAAACGGATTTATATTAATGCCGAAATGAAACAAAAGGTAATACAGGGAAAATTGGGCATTGCCCGCATAGAAGGCCGCTATGAGCTGGTTCCCCGAACCATTGCTCAAAAAATTCAGCAGCGCAATGAAAAACGTGTCATTTTATTTAGCGATGAGAAACCAGTGGTTGATGGAAACGATCCCTATGCCAAATATGAAATCCCGGATGATTTGATCTGGTGATTTGTTCTCTAACCCCAGGCTAAGCACAAAAACCATGCCTGCCCGAAGGGCTTCATGACAATGATCTGGACGTTAAAAATACATAACCCCGAATTGATCTTCTTTTTTCAGGGGATATATTATCCCCCAGTCATACTCATTAAACGCACAACCTGATGATGCTTGTTATTAAACTCATGTTTCTCAGGTTTCTTTTCAATCGCAGTAATAATAACAGTTTTTAACTCCTCATCATTTATACCCTCACGTAGTAATGGACGTAATTCAACTTTATCCTCCTGACCCAAACATAAATAAAGCGTGCCATCGACAGATAACCGCACGCGGTTGCAGGTTTCACAGAAGTGTTGAGAGATAGGAGTAATAAAACCGATGCGAAGACGGGTGTTTTTAATCTGCACGTATCTGGCCGGGCCACCACTGGGCATAAATCCGGGAATAAGATCATAATGCTCTGCCAGCCGCTTTTTAACAGACTGTAAATTTATGTAGCGTTTACTTGCCTCGTCACTCGTACTTCCCATTGGCATGGTTTCGATAAAACGTAAAGTGAAGTCATGTTGTAAACAAAATTCCACCATATCCTCGAACTCATCATCGTTAATGCCTTTCATTGCCACCATGTTGATTTTTATGGGAGAAAAGCCAGCTTCTTTTGCTGCCATCAAACCATCTATCACCGGTTGCAATGGGCCGCCAGTAATAAATTTAAACCTTTTCGGTTTTAAGGTATCAAGGCTGACATTAATCCTTGATACACCCGCATGACACAATTCATCTGCTTGTTTATCGAGTAAAACAGCATTGGTGCTGAGAGATAAATCATCCAGGCCGGCCAGGTTGGTCAGCCGTTGCGCCAGTTTGCTGATATTTTTTCTGACCAGTGGTTCACCGCCGGTTAAGCGCACCCGCGCCACACCCAACTCGGTAAAAGTTTTGACTACCCTTTCAATTTCATCAAAAGTCAGCCAGCTTTCCTTGTGTTCGAAATCCTTAAAGCCATCAGGCATACAGTAGAAACAACGCAAATTACATTTGTCAGTTACAGACAAACGCAGATACTCGATACGACGACCAAACGGATCGATAAGTGCAGGACGTTTATTTTCTATATTTTTATTCATCAGTATATGCTCTGGAATTATCGTAGTCCTATGTGTCAAACAAGGATTTGACCTTAATCAAACCGACAATCAGCCCTTCTCATTGAGCGGGATTTTCATTGTATGACAGCTATTCGTTGAAAGGATAATATTCACAATGATGAAATCAGTATTGCCTTTGGATCCACAATACAATTTTCCCGACACAGACCACAGCCACTACACAGTTGTTGATTAATTACTGGCTTAAACATATCGATCATCAACGCCCCGGGTATCGGGCAGCTGTTAAAACAGGCACCACATTCAGGGCCACTGTAAGGCAGACAGCTTTGTTTATCAATTGTTACCTTTGCCAGTTTGGGAGTCAATGTCTGAACATTTTTTATATCATCATCCGTAGCAGAGCTTGCCGCAGTTCCCTCATCATCTACCGGGGCTTTCATGGCAGGTTCAGTCAGGCTCAGAGCATTTACCTCACAGACATTTACACAAGGCCAGTCATCACAGAGATGGCAACCTTTATTAAGTAAATCCAGTGCGGGTGTGCCGACAAACTTTGCCCCTGTCTTTGCCGACAAACTGAATATCACCTGATACGGACAAGCCTCGATACAGGCTCTGCAACGAGTACAGGCGAGAATAAATTCCAGCTCATTGATTGCATAAGGCGGCCGAATCCAGTGTAATGCCTGTTTGTTTACCCTGTCATCAATAACATTAACAACAGTTTTCCCGCTTTTTCCAAGCGCTGCTATAAAAAAGTTTCTTCTGTCCATAGTCAATTCACATCCGCATAATCATCGGCTGCATGAGTAACCACAAATGAAATCCTGACATGACCGCTGCAAATAACAACATAGGTATCATGGCCGAAAGGCTGATAGATTGTTGCTGTCTTAACGGGCGGAAACGATACCGAATGATCTGCACCGAAAGTAAAAAACCGGCCACAATCAGGCCAGCCTGAAGAGCATGTAAGGTAGCGGGTGAAATCATCATACTAATCATGCGCTGGTGCATTTCTGCCATACCCACAGGCTGGGTGTTGCTGCCGAAAGGATTAAGTATCACCGCGCCAATACCACTGCTTTCACGCACCAGGTGGCTGAGGTTATGTGCTACATGATAGGCAAACGCCAGTGGTAGCGTAACAAAGGCAAGAGTGGCAAACAAACGTTGATAAGAGATATCGGCACGGCTGATATATTGGGTCAGCTTGATGGCTAAGGCATAAAAACTTACTACGCCTGCCAGACACACCAACAGCCCGATAGTGAAACTCCACAATAGTTGCCCGGAATCACCGATAAGTTGTCCCAGTTGACTGATATCATGTTCCCAAAATGGCATCATGGTAATACCGTGAAAGCCGGTTAAAGCCAGTAAACCCAACATAAACCAGGCTTCATCCCAGTGTGGTCGCCCACTTTGCAGAGCTTCACTGCCGGGCCGGCGGAGTCGCCAGTCAATATTTTTCTGGGGACAGCTTAAACTGCAGTTACCACAGGAGGTGCAATAACTGTTCTGTTGCAATCTCCCCATTACCAGCCAGGTTGGACAGGGATCTATGTTGTCATTGCCATGATAGCAATCGAGGGTTTTACATTCCGCACAGATTGCAGTATCAATAGGACGTAGTTCGATAGGTGCCAGCTGTGAATAACTGCCAATTGTGCGACCGACCGGGCAGAAATATCGGCAAAAGGCATTACGTTCAAAAACTAACATTGATAACGTTGCCATCACCACCATGAGTAGCGCCATCAGTGCAGTAGCATAAGGATTGGTGGTGATACCGACACCTAGTTCAAGCCAACTCAAACCGATAAATAAAAATAATGCCGGGAATATATTTCGTACTATACGCGGCACCCGCAAATTAAGACTGGCATGGGCAGGTGCGCGCCGCCAGAGTCGGCGTTTTACCAACCAGTTAGCCAGGGCGTCCCAGGGACAGATGGCACACCAGGCAGAGCCGGCAAAAAATATTGAGATAATGACACCTGTCCACCAGATGTTCCAGGTAAACAGGGTGGCAATATTACGTTGAGGAATTTGCGAACCGGATAACCCTGCGACAATAATAAGCAGAAATACTGCCGTAATAAAAATCCTAAGCGATAACAATGGCCAAGGGTTGATGGTCATACGATGAATCCATTTACCCAGCAGAGGCAGCTGACTTAAATAGAGTTTACGGCTATTAGAAACTCTGGTAACAGGTTGCGGAAAAATCAGAAACCAGATACTGATGATAAACATCAGCGCCATAACAGCAATTCCCCAGTCGGTGGGTAAACCGGGATAGGTCATCATCATGATTCTTTACCTTGATGAGCGCGACGAATACGAGCACGTAACAGACGTTTACGCTGGATCAGGTTTACCCCAACCAGTGAAACAATTATAATTGCAACCGTTATCCCCAACGGACCAATAACAGGGGGTTTGCCAATGCGCATTGGGAAGTCGATGACATAAGGTGCACCACCAGCATGAAATGTCGCGCTAATGATATAGTTACCCTGTTTTAAAAATTCAAAATTCTGCCGATAAACATTATCAATGGGCGGTTGCACGCCCAATGTTTCTTCATTTTTATGAAACCAGCTATCATCCCGTACTTTGAACGTAATTTTGCCGGTAAAAAGCTGGTTATTATCGATACGTTTAGCATACAAATTTATCCGCCCAGGTTGATTAGGACGAGGAAAAGCCGGAAAAACCATATAGGTAACATAATAGTTACCAATCTGTGTTTCCACTTGCATACTGGGCGGTGTGTTGGAGTCTTCGCTAAGACTATAGGAGGGTCGGCCAAGTACATGGTGTGCCTGTGAGACAGGCATTACCAGTAACAGTAACAGCAATAGCATTAAAATTAACTGTCTTGTCTGTATTTCCATTTATGATACTTACACTAACATTTAGTTGACAGGTTATATGCCTGATGACGTTATCGTCCCCATGGAATGGTCAACGATGCGAATGGGTAAGCTGGGATGCGGACATACTTCAACACATAAACCACAACCGACACAACCTTTATGAACCACGGGACGGTACTGGTTCCATAACTTAAAGGTAATCGCTTTTTCTCCAATCGGGCAGGCACTCACGCAGGCACCGCAAATACCATGGTCAACCCACGGGTAGCAAGCTGTGCGATCAATTTGAGCAATACCCATGATAACCTTGTCACGCGCGGTAACAGAAAGCGCATTGGTTGGGCAAACCTCCATGCATTTACCACACAGGGTACAGGCCTTTTTCTCCGGATTGATAAAGGGAAGATTGACACGTTTGCCTCCGTCACGCTCATGAAAGCGAATACAGTGTGGCGGACAGACTTCACTGCATAAACCACAACCGATACAGGCACGGGCAAATTCATCGGCATCAGCTAATGCTCCAGGTAAGGGTATTTCCCGACGATTGCGGGTTTTTGCCTGAACATCTGGAGCCAGAAGCCGGGCCAGACCATAAGGCAGATTAGCTGCCGCAAGTACACCCGCGCTAAAAACTATCTGTCGAGTAAAACTGCGTCGTTTCATTTGTTTACTTTCAGTTTGGTCGATGAAGGTTCAGCATATCCACGTTTGTATTTGTGTCCGAGGTGTCCTGGCCCCTGATTCGGCTGATCAGTTATTCTGAGCTGAAAGGTAAGCGCATCGGTCGGACAAATAGCAATACAGGCTGTACAGTTATTACATTCCTGACCAAAATCATCGCGCAGCGGATCAAGACCAAATTCACAGACGGCATTACACATGGCGCAATCATTACAGCTTTTAACCCGTCGTTGGATACGCACCAGTCGGAAATGCCCCAGCAATGAATAGAGTGCGCCGCCTGGACAGAGGTAACGGCAGAAACCACGACGGGCAACCAGCAAATCAAATAACAGGCTAATAACAAAAAAGATACTGCCCGCACCGAATCCGGCAAGCGCAATACTATAGTACAATTCGCGCCCAATAATAACGGGCGGATAAATTTCTGCCACTATAACCGAGCCGGTAATAGTCGATAAGATCAGACCGGCGAGCAAAACAAGATATTTTAGACGGCGGTCAAAATGCCGGTTGCCAATGGGCAGTCCTGCACGATGTGCCCATGCAGCCAGATTGGTGTTGAGCTCATACAGAAAAGTTGCCGGGCAGATCCATCCACAGAAAAAACGCCCAAAAACAAGTGTTAGTATGATGGGAATCAATGCCGTTAATACAAATGGCCAGTAGATCGTCAGACCCGCTGCAATCTGGCCAACAACTGCCAGCGGATCACTAAGCTGTAAACCAAAAAAAGTACCCGACCAGGTATTACCCTTAATAACATCAAGATCCTTCGCCGGATTATTAGTAAACGGTGAAGTCAGACTCTCCATGACATTATAGATGTCTTTATCTGTATTGCTTAGCAGATCATAACCATGCGCGGCCACAAAAGTTTGGTACAAATGTAAAAAAGGTATTAGTACCAGCAAGCTGAATACCAGAACAAGAGATACCCAGCGTAGCTTATTAAGGTGCCGATACAGAGATAACGGTTTTTCACTCACAATCTTTATCTCGTTTGTTAGATACAATACTGAAAAAAGTTTTGTATGCGCAATATTCTGCGGAGCATAAATACAACGGCAAAATGAATAGTCTCAATTCATCAACATATTACCCGGATAATATTGATCTATTAAATTCAAGCTTTCCCTTTATGATCGTAGTCAGGAATAATTCGAATTGCCTGAGGCATCTGGATACAGGAACGTTCACACAAACCACAGCCCACACATTTGTCCAGCACGACGGGCTGTTCCATCCAGCCTACACGGATAGCCACATCGGCCAGCGGGCAGGCACGGTAACATACGCCACAGCTTTGCCCTTGCCAGGACAGGCACAGGCTATGATCAACCACCGCATGGCCCATATGAACCTTATCCAGTATCGGCTGCATTAACTCCGGCACGGGTGCAATGGCATCGGTGGGGCAGATATCCCCACACTTCATACACAGAATACATGCCTGTTCACGAGGAATAATATAGGGTGTGTCAAGTGAAGCGGTACCATTTTCCAGGCCAAAATAGCGGATGCAACGATTCGGGCAGACCTCGCCACATTGCCCACAATGGATACAACGGGCAACAAAATCCGCTTCTGCCAGTGCCCCGGGCGGACGCAGGTACCGTAGTGACAAACGTTGTCCGGTAAATGCCTGTGCAGGGTCGATTGCCAGCGCCGAGGCACTGGCAACCAGGCTTTGCAGAAAGTAACGACGTTTCACGTTTTCATCCCATTGCCATTATTGCATCATATTTTTTCAATGCGGCAGGCGGATTTCTTGAAATCGCACTGCCCGGATACCGGATCATAAGCACGATTGGTTACAGCATTGGCCAACCATTTATTTTTCGACGGTTCGGCACTATCGGCAACCGAGAGATTCCATGGACTGAAGAAATATCCCCGTGCTACGCTGTTACGTGCCGGTTTCACCAGGCTGTGGGTACCCACCTGTGCAAACGCTTCCATATGACCACGGCGTGTGACCAGCCGGACTTTATCGCCATCTTCAATTTCCAGCGCTTTGGCATCATCAGGATCCATTTCCACATACATTTCCGGTACCAGTCGGCGGGTGGTTGGACTACGTAATGATTTGGCAGTATGAAAATGTTCATACACCACACCCAGCCCCAGCCAGTACGGGTATTTATCTTTAGGAACATCATACCAGCGTTTATTAAGGTGTTCGAAATCGGGCAAATCCGGCGTTAAACCCCGGTCGCGTGCTTCTACCAGCCACTTCCGGTGATCGATAGTATAAACACCTTCCTTAACACCAAATTCCATCAGCTTTTTAGTAATTGCTTTGCGATCACTGTAATCCTGCCGGCAAATTACCATGTGGACTTTTCCATCTTTGGTACGAAAATCGCCATAGGGACGATCCGCCCATTTACCTTCCTGATGCATATAACGCCGTTCAGTCCCCCCTTCTTTGGCTATCGCATAGGTGGGCGCTGGCCATTGAATGCCGCGTAAATCTGCCAGTTGTTGATAGGGGCTGATCTTGTCCCGTTTTTCAACTTCGAGAATACCGCTCAGATCAGTATCGGTATGGGCGGATGCACGGCAAATATCACGAAAGACTTCTTCTGCGTTATAAAAACCTTTTTCATCTTTGGAATAAGGAATAATTTTATCGCCATCCATACCAAGCAAGTTGGATACTTCCTTGATTTTATCCATCACCATATCCATATCCGGACGACAGCCTTTGGGAGGCTCGGCAGCTTTTTGGACAATATTAAAGCGTCGTTCAGAACTGATGTAGGTGCCATTTACCTCGCCCCAGGTAGCCGCCGGAAAGATGACGTCGGCATACAGATTATTGGGCGCATGGCGATAAATCTCCTGCACAATGGTAAAGGTTTTGGTTAATGCGGGCCTTGCCAGGTGCCAGGAATCAGGTAGGTCAATATGCGTGGCATAAACCATAAACATCGCTTTCACTTCACCTTTAAGCGCACGTTCCATCATGCCTACTGCCATACCGGAATTTTCTGAATGCATGGCCATATCAAGATTTTTTTCTGGAATACGCCACATTTTTGCCATATGTTCACGGTGTTTATTATTTTTTAAACCGATGTTAAATGGCAAACGCCCTGTCAAACCACCGGTGAACCGTTCGCCCATAGCATTTGGCTGACCGGTCATGGAAAAAGGTCCACAGCCGGGTTTGGCCACATTGCCGGTTAAAGCCAGCAAGTTGATGATGGATATCACATTGTTTTGACCGTGAATATGCTGGTTATAACCAATCCCCCACATAATAATCACACCACCATACCCGCCCTTTCCCGGAACACCATTTTGCTCCGGTGAGTGTTTGTCCTTACTGCGAGCGAGACGTTTGCGGGTTGCATCAGCAAACATACTCGCAACACGACGGATGAGCTCGGGGGAAACATCATGATTCGGCCCCCCCATACGATCCTGCACCTGCTCAGGACTGTAGTCTTTTAATACACCCTCGGTATATTTTTTCCAGCCATTGGTATGGCCTTTCATGAATTCCCAGTCGATAACATCTTTGTGTTCTTTTAACAGAACATGTGCGATGGCATTAAGAAAGCTGATATCGCCGTTGAGAATGGGTACATAAACAGAGTTATCCGGGTCAATATCGGCATAACCCTGTGCGGTACCGGTACGACGTGGATCAACCACAACACTCGGAATATTGGTTTTTTTCTTGTGGTCGGCGATACGCCAAAAAATGATCGGATGTGATTCACGGGCATTATGACCAAAATGCATGATCATGTCGCACAGCTCAAGATCATCATAGGCCAGCGGCGGGGTATCAGAACCCAGGGTTTTGAAGTAACCCGTCACTGCTGATGTCATACACATACGGGCATTGGCTTCAATAGTATTGGAACCCAGTACACCTTTCATAAACAGGTTTTCCATATACTGGCCTTCAACCGTCAATTGACCGGAGCCATACAGACCGATGGAATTGTGACCGTCCTTTTTAACAAAATGGACAATCTTATGGGCCACCATATTCGAGGCCTGCTCATAGGGAACCCGGACAAAATGTTTATCCGCAAACGAGCCTTTGGTTTTACTTACATAGCTGAGATCGCCATGACCGGGTTTGTTCCATTCCGCCCAGACGTCCTTACGCACATAGCTGTCACCTTCGAGGCGGTCAACATACATGGGTTCGGCAGCCGTCAAACCCTTGATGCATTGCAGACCACGGTTTGTCGGGTGGTCTTTATCAGGACGCATGGAAACGATCTTGCCGTTTTCAACTTGAATGATTGTGCCACAGCCAACACCACAATAGGGACATTGAGCCAGGGCGGTGGTACGTGTTGCCGATTTCGTTTCATTGGTAATGGCTGCTTCTAGTTCCGGGTTTTGAGCAACGAACAAACTTGCACCTGCTGCTGCACTGGTAACAAAGGCACTGCCTTTCATAAAATTACGGCGATTAACTTTTATACGTTTCATGGGATAATTGTCCTCTTTTAGGCTCTTTTCAGGGCTTTTATCTTGCTACTATTTTGCTGCACTGTTTATACCGGGTAATGTCCGCATATAGGCGATAACATCATCAATATTTTCTGGTGTCAGGTGGGCCAGGCCACGGGAACCACTGAATCCACGCATCTGTGTATTGGAACGACCATGACGGATAGTTTCGCGAATAAAACCATCGGAGACTTTATCCTGAAATCCCGCAAAACCAATGGCGGTACCACTGCCACCAGAAGCATAACCATTACCATTTTGACCGTGACAGGTAGAGCATATCTCAGCAAACCATGCTTTACCCAAAGCCGGATCCCCCTTGGTCTCAGGTTCATTGTCAACCGCAACTGAACGGTTGGGCAATTTGGCATAGGAACGTAGATAAGCGACGATGTCCTTGATTTTTCTTCCGCCTAAATGGGCCCAGGGAGGCATTCCTGTCCCGGCACGCCCCTCTTTGATCGTGCTTTCAAAAAACGTGTTTGAAGCAATGCTGAGCAATTCCGGATTAGTTAATGACGGAGCGAACCCAACCTTGCCAATAGCATCGGTCTGGTGACAAACCGCACAATTCTGCTTATATAATTGCTCGCCTTTTTTTATTCTGGCTTTATTTGCAGCCAATGCTGTAACGCTGGTTGAGGCGAGCAGGAGCCCCGTTAGAAAAACAGCCAATTTGGAGGGTACAGATTTTATTGGCATATCAATTCCCCTGTTGTTTAGATTGTGTGAGTATCGTATGTAGATTAGCTCATCACAGCCTTGATGCAAATCAAGTGCTCCTACGCTTATCGAGTGCAATAATTGTGGGGGTATAGTCTTTGGAATTACTGATTTATAAGTAGTTATTCCAACATGACGACAATAAACAGGGAGGGGACATCCAGGTGTGTAATCTTGCTCTGATATCAGGTCCCCACTTCTGAGCGCCTGACACACTGATTTATAATAAACAACCCCGCCGCAAGCGGACGGGGTATTAAGTTGAATTACCCAAAATCACAGATTTTAATCGTAATGTTTTTAAATCGCCGCAAGCAGCGGGGA
>VAOX01028802.1_pt1 | contig 25589 bp, 13 predicted proteins | sample 3393891 | NCBI WGS metagenome assembly VAOX01 (sample SAMN08290429, study PRJNA428436) | hydrothermal vent metagenome | isolation source: Deep-sea hydrothermal vent chimney | place: Indian Ocean: Southwest Indian Ridge | depth 2822 m m | reverse complement strand
CTTGTTTGGCTTGTTTGGCTTGTTTGGCTTGTTTGGCTTGTTTGGCTTGTTTGGTTATTCGGGTGCTCGTACTCACTATTCTGTCAGGCTTTTCTCTTGAGCGGTGAGCTTGATCTTCTTTGTCGGCGCTTATACTAGTACTTTTTTGGATAGGTTTTTTTAGTGATTTTTTTATATCGAATTCAGCCATACTCGTTCCGTTATTGGGGACTCGCTTAGAAGGCATCACGGAAGCGTTACCTGCAAGTCTTAAGGGTTTAGAGGCTGAGCTTAGTCGTCTCTCTTTTTTTTGTAATGCCACTATTTTGCTTGAATGGTAATAGCGTTGTCTATAGGTTGGTGTTTTCTGTCGAGATATTGTTTGATGAGCAAAATAGTTTTTTCTGGTTTGCTTAGCCCGCTTGGCCTTGATGCGTTCTTGTCTTTGATTGGAGTTTGATTCAGAAAGTTTTCGGCTTGCTATTTTTTGTCTACGAGTATTTGCGTATAAATGTTGTTCGATACGTATATTGCCATAGCGCTTTTTGGACGCTGTGTTAGAAGCTGCTTTGCGACTATTTTTTGATCTTGAGTTGTCTTTGGCTTTCTTCTTAATATGCCTGGAAGTGCTTTTAGGTTGGCTATTCCAAATCTGGAAATTTTTACTTTTCTCACGTTTATTGTCCTTAAGAAAAGTTTCAATGAAAGGCTTCGATCGTAAAATAAATTCGCGTTCTGGTTGTGTAAATGAAAAATGGGAAGGAAAAATTCGCTTCCCCCCCTTGTCCAAAATTAATAACTGATGGACTGCAGGTATTGTGCGAACTAATTTGCGCAATGATGATACGGAGTAGTCGTTTACTGAGTCTAGCTCGTTGAGTTTGCGTTCGTAGCTTTTAACCAGCTCAGTAATATTTTCATCTAAACTTGCCAAATTTTGGGTAATTAAAGCGATAATACGGTGTTTATGAATTTCTCTTTGATCTTGTGCAGATTTAACGCTAAACCAACCCAGAGTAACCATGGGGATGATGACAATTAACAGAAAAACTATGAGCAGTCTTAATCTCACATTGAACCTTTTAGAAGCGATATATGCTTATTCTCAGTGTAACGTAAAAATCAGGGCGTATCGCCCTGATTTTCTTCCTTTTAGCTTTGTAGATGACTAAGTTAGTCTAGTAAGCTTGTTGCCTGCTGCGTGAATAGTCACTTTTACGCAGCGATTTGCGAGTACGGTTCCAAGAAGGACCTGCGACAGTGCTTGAGGCTTTCTCTTGCTCTTCTGCGTAAGAGTGTAGTTTCTTTGATTTATAGCGAACTGCATTTTTATTCAACCATCGTGCGTTGGCTTTAAGCGCCATGGCAGCGGCACCAAGCTTTCCTTCATCACGCAATTTAATGGCACGTTTGCTTTTTCGAATAGCGATATATTCAATCGCTGCACTCATCACTTTATTGTTTAAGCTTCCTTTGGCACGAGCGAGTGAGTTATCTGATTTAAGCGTGAGCACCTGTGTCTTAAAGGTTCGTTTTTTGGTCTTAAGATCAAGGTATGACGTCTTTATTTTTGCCAGATTAACCTCGCTACCATGTTTGCTGGCAGGGACTTCCAGTTGAACAATAATGTATTTTTGCTGGCTGGCGTATATTTGATTGATTTTGACCTTAATGATTTGGCCTGTAATAGTGGCTTTGTGACCAAAAACGCGTATAGGACGCACACCCGGCGGCGTTACAATTTCGATGGAAGCGTCATTCGCAACTATTGAAAGTACATCATTAAATTCTTTGTTAAAGATGCGAGCCAGATCATTGGCATTTTCGACAAACGCATGATTACCGCCACTCATGCTAGCGAGTGTAGTCATTAGATCTTCGTTATAACCTAGTCCTAGTCCGATCGTCGTGACCGAAATACCAAACTCAGAAAGTTCCTGGCCTAGTTGGCCTAACTCGTAAGGAGTGCGTGGACCCACATTAGCTTGACCGTCTGATAATAGTATCACCCGGTTAATTTGGTTACGTCGCAAGTACTTACGGAGTTCACTTGCACCTTTAGTGACGCCTGCAAATAATGCGGTCGAACCGCTTGCGTAAATGTGGCGAATTGATTCTGTCACTAGCTCTTTGTCGGCTGCGCGTGTCGCAGGTTGAATAATTTCAACGCGACCACTATACGCAACCACTGAAACAATATCTTTTCGACCTAAACGATTTACAGCCATGATTGCGGCTTGTTTGGCTCGCATCATCTTAATACCACTCATGGAGCCAGATTTATCAAGAACGATCGCAATATTGGCAGGCGCGCGCTGACTGCCTTGTATGCGCCCCCCAGTGAGCCCGATTTTGACAAAAATTCTTTGTTTATGGTTAGCTTGAATAATAGATTGGCTTGGAAGTATATCAATGGACAGCCCACTGGCTGCCTGCGTAGACATTCCTCCACTTAGGGTTGTGATCGCCAATGTGAAGCGAAAAAATATCGATTTTTTGTTTATATTCATCACTGTCTCCTGTGATTCTGTGTGTTTAGTGAAATTGGTTTAGGTCTGAGCAAAGTGTATGTGACCATTCCATTAAAGTGGTGAAAATTTGGTAAATTTTTGTAACTTAGATGTAAAATTAATGATGAGGCTGTAGTAGTCGTATTTGTAGCAAGGTTTTATGCAGTACCACTATTTTCCATCAGTTAATAATGTGGACTCGTTTCATGAGCCGCAGAGATTTTGTGGTACCATATTGAAATATGGACAATGAAAATGACAAGCAATCAGAGCAACAAAAAGGTTCTGATGCACGGGACATAGAACTGGAAGAGCTCTTGTTGAGAGAGAGTATTGTGAGTGTGACCGGCGTAACGAACACTGATTTGCAAATTGGTATTCGTGGCGATCCTTCAATGCGTGAAACGACATTTGATCGTCAGCGTTATTGTAGCCCGGTGGATAATTACTTCGACGAACTGGCGCCTCATCTTGAGGAACTGTTATTGAATCGTAGTACGTATCGTTTGTACATCGGATTTAACAATGGTGAAATTCGTACTTGTTCTATTTTTGACCCGCTTCGTGAAGAGATTCATTCATCAGAGAAGTTGGTAGCAGACGCCTATCTCGATCGGCAGTTTCCTGAAATTGCCTATAAAGAGAAAATTAAGTTAATTAGAGAAATGTACCAAATGCTCGAAGACTCAAAGGTATATAATCGTGTTCCGGCCCATTGGAAGCACATTATGTTGCGTCGTAATGCTGAATGGGACCCGATGGAAAGAGTGCATATAGAATCTATATTTTCGACGTTGAATGTATTAAGAGATATACAGCAGTATTATTTACGTAATGTGACTATTTGCATTATGCAAGATATTGTTCGAATGCAATTTAATTGTGATGGAACACAGATTATCAATGCGGATAATTATAAAAAGTTTCTGCAAGATAATCTCGTTACTTGATTCGAACTAATTTTAACGCTTTCCTAAATGATCTAAATTAAATCTTGATATTTAGGTCCAAGCTCTTTTATATTATGGTTTTGCAATATTGAGGCAATATGTCAAGCGCACTGGTCATTAAGAATCTGAATAAGGTTTATGCTAATAATTTTCATGCTTTGAAAGACGTCAGTTTTACCGTTAAAAAAGGTGAATTTTTTGCGTTGCTCGGCCCAAATGGTGCGGGAAAGTCGACGACTATTGGAATTATTTGCTCTCTAATAAATAAAACGAGTGGAAAGGTTCATATTTTCGACAAAGATATAGATACTGATTTTGTTGAAGCACGACGAGAATTAGGTGTTGTGCCACAGGAGTTCAATTTCAATATATTTGAACCAGTGATTGAAATTGTCGTGAATCAGGCGGGATATTACGGAATACCTCGTAAACAAGCCTTTGAACGAGCAGAGTATTTTTTAAACAAGCTAGGGCTCTGGGGTAAACGTAAAGAAAGCGCGCGGGACTTATCTGGAGGCATGAAAAGACGTTTAATGATCGCCAGGGCATTAGTGCATGAGCCTTGTTTGCTTATTTTGGATGAGCCTACCGCTGGTGTTGATATAGAAATTCGACGTTCCATGTGGGAGTTTATGCGTGAGCTTAATGAGTCAGGCGTAACGATTATTCTAACGACACATTATCTTGAGGAAGCAGAGAGCTTATGTCGCCATGTGGCCATTATCAATGAAGGGAAATTGATTCGTGACACGAGTATACGAGAACTCATTGGCCAGCTACATTGTGAAACGTTTATTCTGGATTTGGCCGAAGCAGTTAGTGAGAATTTCTGTCTTCAAAACATACCCACTCGCTTGGTTGATTCTATGACTCTAGAAATTGATGTCAGTAAAGAGAATACAATTAACGACGTATTTGACATGTTAAAAGAGGCCGGGGTAGTAGTGACAAGTTTACGAAATAAAAGCAATCGATTAGAGCAGACATTTCTCAATATGGTGGGTAACAAACATGGAAAGGCGAATAGCTTGTGAGAGTACGTGAAAAGTTAATTGCCTTTAAGACAATTGTCATTCGGGAAACACTGCGATTTGCGCGAATTTGGATTCAAACTGTATTGCCGGCGGTTATTGTGACGGCACTCTATTTTGTAATTTTTGGAGAGTTGCTTGGCAAAAAAATTGGGTCAGTAGGCGGGGTGAGTTATATCGAATTCATTGTGCCAGGTTTAATTTTAATGACCGTTATCACTAACTCGTATGCTAATGTGGTGTCGTCATTTTATAGCGCGAAATTCCAACGAAATATTGAAGAAATGCTGGTATCACCGGTCCCTAACTATATTATATTGTTAGGGTTCGCATCAGGGGGGGTCGCGCGTGGAGTAGTGGTTGGCACCGTGGTTATGTTTGTCTCATTCATGTTTGTTGATTTTCACATGCATAGTTATTTCGTCGTTTTCTCTATGTTGTTATTGACGGCGATGTTATTTTCGATTGCAGGTTTGATTAATGGTATTTATGCACAAAGCTTTGATGACATAACAGTCATTCCTACTTTTATTCTGACTCCGTTGACTTATCTCGGCGGTATTTTTTATAGTATCAGTCTCTTACCCGACTTTTGGAAAGGGGTCGCGGCCTTTAATCCCATATTTTATATGGTCAATACATTCCGGTATGGCGTGTTGGGGGTTTCGGATGTGGAATTAACGCATGCCTATGCAATAGTCATTAGCTTTATTATAGTATTATATATGTTTGCCTTACGTTTATTACGTAAATCAAAGGGCTTAAGGAACTAGTATTGTTACCTGATCTATAATTCTGAAGTTGTAACGATCCTTTTCATTTTCTTCTCAATATTTTGTACCTTGCACAGACTTGCTTTGGTTTAGTCTGAGCATCTTGGGTGTCTATTGATTAATGATTTTCGTTAAATTATCTCCCATTAATATACTCATGTTGTTGTGCAATTGATTGTGCTTTTTCTGCTGAGTGACTTCAGGAAATTCTGAATGTGCCGAAAAATAGTAAGCTACCACTAATACTATTAAGTACGTACTCAGAGGACTATGAATAAATTATCAAGTATAGGTATCAAGCCTAATGATCAAGCAAGAGTGCACTATCAATTTCAGATAATTAGTGTCGTGGTACTGTTGATCATAACTACCCTGTTGGGGCTTATATTTAAATACTCAATGACTGAGCAGGTACGGGTGGACGCAAAGACCAAAAACATTAATGCGGTTCGTTTTCTGTCTCAAAAAATAAGCTCGCCAATTTTAGCGAATATCAACCAGGTTTCTGGTGACATGAGTCGTTTGAGAAGAAAAACTAATGCTCGAATCCTAAAAAAGATTAGGCCAGTAATAGACTCTATTCAGAGACGATATATTGATGCAGAATTTGAAATAGTTAATTTGGATGGGGTGATAGTTTATTCCAAAGATATCAGCAATATTGGTAAATATAGCCTCGAAGAGTCATCGTTCAAAAAGGCTCGAGCAGGAAAAACACTCAATCAGGTAAGTGATAAAGTGTCGGGAATTTTGGTGAGCTGGGTGCCTGTCTATAGGCAGAAAACAGTGAAAGCCGTAGTTAAGGTGCGCAGAAACATTAGTACTGGTTTGGCTGCTGCAAAATCACAATTTAATAGAGTAATGTGGGCATTGTTGCTCACTGCTATTTCATTGCATATCATGTATACCTTTTATATTAAAAAAATTGAAAGGTCGTTAATAGAGTACGAAAAGAAAACCGATTTACAAGAAGAAAAACAAGCATTTCTATCGTATCACGATCAGCTTACTGGATTACCCAATAGAGAATTGTTTATTGATCGTTTAGTTCATGCAGCGGCTAAAGTAGATCGCGCTAAAGAACTCTTAGCGGTGATGTTTGTTGATTTGGATCGGTTTAAGGTGATTAATGATAGTCTTGGTTACAGAGCCGGCAATGAACTGGTTAAAATGGTGGCGGACAGACTAAAATGTGCGGTGAGAGACTGTGACACTATTGCGCGTGTTGGAGGGGATGAATTTACTATTCTGCTAGAGACTATCTCTGATCCGCAAGAGGCCGTTTATGTGGTTAACCGGATTCAAAAAAGTCTGGAAAGCGCATTCAAATATAACAAACAAGAGATTAATTTGAGCGCCAGCATTGGTATTTCGATATACCCGAAAGATGAGGGGAAAATAGAAGATCTTATTCATCATGCAGATGCAGCGAAGGATAAAGCAAAGAAAAACGGGGGTGGTGACTTTCGTTTTTATACACGGAATATGAATATCAGCAGCTGGGGACGCCTGGAGATGGAGCAAGACTTACGTCACGGAATAGAGAAATCGCAATTCGTATTGTATTTTCAACCGAAGGTTGATTTGTCTCAAGGACGGATTACAGGTATGGAAGCATTGCTGCGCTGGCAGCGCACAGAAGATGAATTGGTAAGTCCGGTTGAATTTATCCCTATGTTGGAAGAGACCGGACTGATTATTGAAGTAGGTGAATGGGTATTGAGAGAGAGCTGCATTACGGCTAAGCGATGGCTGGATCAAGGATATGGTTCAATGGTCATGGCCGTTAACGTTTCAGCGCGCCAGTTTCGGCAATTGGATTTTGTTGATATGGTCTATAAAATTCTTGATGAAACAGGTCTCCCTCCCGAATTACTTGAAATTGAGGTGACGGAAGGGGTATTAATGGAGGACACTCAGGCGAGTGCTTCGACACTTGAAGCGTTAAAACGGTATGGAATTAGAATTGCGATTGATGATTTTGGTACGGGATATTCATCGCTGAGCTACCTGCAACGATATCCGATTGACACTCTTAAAATTGACAAGGCTTTTGTTCAGGATATTGAAAACAATAGTGAAGGTGTTGCTATTACGACTACAATCATCGCCTTAGCGCACAACCTTCGTCTGCATATTGTGGCAGAAGGTGTTGAAACCAATAAGCAATTAGAGTTTTTAACTGCGTTGGGCTGCCAGGATATCCAGGGATTCTTGTTTAGTAAGCCCTTGCCTTACGCTGCATTTTGTCACTTGCTCGAAAATGAAGCGAAAATGTTTTCGCGTGTTTTTGCACAACAGCAAAATTCTGCCTAGAAAGCATAGTCTGGGCGTTGTATTTGCCTGAACTACCCATTATCTGCTATGTTTAAGTCTGTAATATTCGCACTGTATCATTGGTATGGCGCTTATAAATGCAGCAAGTCAAAGGACGAAAAATTAATTTTTCTGGAATAGGAATGTCAACTTCATTGAAGGTTATCAGTAAGTACTGTGCAATAAGTCTGCGGGTTATGTTCTGTGTTCTTTTCTCGGTTCCCGTGTATTCTGCGGATATGGAGCCAGGTTTTCTTGAATCGCTTGATTTAGCCCCAGAGGTATTCGTTGAATCGAATAATGATAAAAATAAGAAGTCTAATATAAGCAAGTCGTTCGTAACCCCTGAATCTCGTCATCTAAAAAAATTAAATAGTCAGCGTTTGCCTGCGTTAGGGGCGAACAAAACTGATTACAAAATATCTCAATCGAATTTAAGCAGTAATGCTATGGAGCTTCCTGAAATGTGGCACTATGTACTATTAACGTTAATTGCGCTTGTATTTATAGTTATGTTGATGGTGTTGTTAAGAATATACCGTAACACACGAGAAGTAGAGTCAACTGAAAATATAGTACATCAAATCAAAAACTTGTCTCATGATATTGAAGAGCAGAATAAGTCAGTGCGAGATGTGAAGTTAAGAATTCAGAAAACAGAAAATAGTTTTCTGAAAGTTTTGGCGCATCATATCGATGATAAAAATGAACAGTTATTAAAAGATATTGATATGCAATTCCATGATTTTGCCGCCTTACATAAATCATCAAGTAAACAGTATACAAGTATTGGGTCACGGATTGGAGAAATTGAAAATTTACTTGGAACGTTGAAAGAGTTTGTGGCTGAGCAAAAGCAGGAAATCAGACGTATGCAGGAAGGTTATGACTGGTCTGTTGTTAATGGATTATGCCTGGGGATCATTGAAGTAGTTGACCGAATTGACGAAGAATTAAGCGGCACAACCAAGAAAAGTGAAATTGGACGTCTAATCGATATTCGAGGTCTATTGTTGATTATGCTGGAAACTCATCATGTAGCGGAGTCAAAGCCTGATGATAAAAAAGATTATAGCGCTACTGAGAGCGATGACAACATAGAAATTGTATTTTGTGATTCTGAAGACGATGACGAGCACGGGAAAGTTTCAAAAATACTTCAATCGAGTTTTATTTATGAAGGCTCTAAAGGTGATAATAGAGTTATTAGACGCGCAAAAATTGAAGTGTATCGATAAAGATTTAATGGGTCAGGCTCTACGGCTTTCAGCCTTCGAATCCAACCCTAAGGGTTGAGATTTAATTGTTAGTGAGGTCGGATTCGATTGTTTGAAAAGCAATCGAGCCTGCCCCCGGCTTGTTCATACTCCAATTTCATTAACGACCGCATTCCACAAGCCATTGCTATAATTAATTATGGAGTGATCGGTAATTGAGCGCAATAAAATGTGATCTCGCCTAAGCATGGGAAAGCGAAGCTGATACTTCAGGGTTGCCAGACTTTTAATAGTAAATCGCTTGAATTTTTTTATGTCCTTTATAATTTCGTTACGAGGGGATATAAAATAACTATCTCCTGTATGCCTGAAACCAAGTCCATGCGGAGGCAATAAGCAAACAATATCACAACAGTTCGCTAATCTATACACTTTGTCCTGAACATGATGTTTACAAAAGCGACTGTTGCCAATTCGTGGACTCCCAAAAGTATAGACTTCTGTAGCAGGAATCCAGGCTGAGCATAATACTGCCAAGGCAGCACCTAAGCTATGTCCGGTGTAGCGGACTGGAATATTTTTGGCGGATAATTTGTTTAATATAGGTTTGATGTCATTGCTAACAATGTCTAGTGCATTGCTAAAGCCACGATGCACTTTTGCTTTATGCTTTGAACTTTGGTATTGAGTGAACGGAAAGTTTAAGTCAGTCCTGGCATCTATTTTGTTGCGAAATTGTGTACCACGAAAAGCAATAAAAGCCGATTCTGCATTCGATGCTATATAGCAGAATGTGTGGCTATGGTTGGTATGATGAAGTAATTCATAACCAAGTTGGTTTAATTGTAATTCAATGTTTTTGACAGAATGGTAGGCAAGGTGGGCAGCATTCGCCATCCACCAGGCATTAATTACTGAGAAGTTTGATAACGTCGGCTCAAACTTTGGGAACCGGGCGACATCTTTAAAAGCTTGAACTCGCTCCGGATGATAGAGACCCTCGCGACTTGTATCGTATGATTTTTGTTCCATACCAATAGTCCCTTGGTTTATTGGGCAGATATTATTATCCAGCGTCACTCTGTTGTTTATGAGGTGCTGGATGCATTAGCCGATCAGTGTATGCCAAAGCAATAGCGGATATTAAAAAGGTAATATGGATAATCACGTGCCACATAATTGTTTGGCTATCCATATAGGGTGCGAGTATAAACGTCCTGAGTAAATGTATCGATGATATTCCGATTAAAGCCATTGCCAGTTTAACTTTTAGCACGGCAGCATTGACTTGTGAAAGCCATTCAGGTTGATCCGGGTGGTTCTTGAGGTGGAGACGACTGACAAAAGTCTCGTACCCCCCAATAATCACCATCACTAGCAAGTTTGCGATCATCACGACATCAATCAGTGTTAAGACTGTTAACATTACCTTTGTTTCAGTAGTAATAGGAACCTTGTCGCTAAAGTGTGGCTTAGAGTTCTCTTTTGTTGGTAAAGACTTTCCTGGCGTTGTTAGCTTTGTAGCGGGGCCATGATTGTCGAGACAGGATGATTGGTCGATGTTTTCTGCTTTTACCTTAGTGAGCCCAGGTACTGAAATACAGGGGGATTTATCATTGCTAAAGAGATGTGTCAATTCGATGCCGAAGTGATAAACGTATACGCCTTGAGCGATGATTAAACCAAGATACAAAGGGGCCTGTAGCCAACGGCTCCAGAAAATAAGCCCTCTCATGATTTTAAGTGGATTTAGAAAATTCATAGTGTTTTGCAATGCTCTTGTTAGTTGGAGCTAAATCTCAACCATTAAGGATTTAGTCCAGAAATTGATCAAATAAAGCGCCTAATGATAACTGAATCATATGCTATTTAATAGCGCGAGCTGCATGGGCTGAGATTTAGGTTGGTAATTTATTTGATTAAATATTGCTCAGTTTTTATTGGTAAATCTAAGGCGTGACTGGGTGTGCCTGGTTCATTTTTATGTGCTACTCTATCGTTCATTAAAAAGACTCATAATAAATGCTGGTATTGTAAGCCGGTAGTAGCGGCAATATGGTATTGCCAAGAGACAGTGCTAAATAGGTGGAATTAATGAAGCTAAGACCCGTCCGACGCAGAACAAAAATACTTGCGACTCTAAACCCTAAAAAAATAACTAAAACATTAGTCAAAGACATGATTATGGCTGGTATGGATGCCAGTCGACATAATTTTTCTCATAGCACTATCGAAGAACATGTCGCGGCCATTACTTTGGTTCGCGAGGTGAGTGAAGGTATACGGTCTGTCGGCATAATTGTCGATTTACAAGGTCCAAAATTACGTATATTAGGGTTTAAAGAGGGAGATTCGGTAAATTTGGAGTCTGGCGGCCAATTTATCCTGGATGCATCTTGTGGGGAAAATGCAGGAGATACTAGTAAAGTAGGGCTTGATTATCCTGAACTTGTGAATGATGTATCTGCAGGTGATAAATTAGCGCTTGCTGACGGTTTAATTTCCCTTGAAGTGAATGAAATTAAAGACAAGCAAATAATCTGTACTGTGATTAACGGCGGTGAGCTAGGTAATCGAAAAGGGGTTAACAAGATTGGTGGCGGATTATCAGCGCCGGCATTTACTGATAAGGATAAATTTGATGTAGCAGCAATTGTTCATATGAAGCCTGACTATTTTGCCTTGTCTTTTGTGAAGAGTGCTGCTGATATTCGAGAAGTCCGGGAATTACTAAAGAGCCTTCATTGCGATGCCGGTATCATTTCAAAAATTGAACGTCATGAAGCACTTGATAATATCGATGAAATAATTGAAGAATCTGATGCGATAATGATTGCGCGTGGAGATCTTGGTGTTGAGGTCGGCGATCCGCATTTACCGGGATACCAGAAGCTATTTATTAAGAAAGCACGTACGATGAATCGTTGTGTGATTACTGCAACGCAAATGATGGAAAGTATGATTAACAGCCCTATACCCACTCGGGCTGAAGTATTTGATGTAGCAAATGCCGTGTTAGATGGTACAGATACGGTTATGTTATCAGGTGAAACGGCAGCAGGAAAATATCCTGTGAAAGTTATAGAGACTATGGCAGACATTGTGTTAGGTGCTGAACAAGAAAAGCGTTCGCGAGTGTCACATCACCGCATTCAAGAGCAGTTTCGTCATACAGAAGAAACTATCGCGATGAGTGCAATGTTTGCAGTAAATCACCATTTCGAAGGGGATGCTGAATCTCCCTCAATAGCGGCAATATTGACTTTAACCGAATCAGGGCAAACGCCCGTTTATATGAGTCGTATTAGTTCAGGTGTCTCTATTTATGCGATGAGCCCGAACGATGGGACGATCGGTAAACTCACTTTATATCGTGGTGTTTATCCTGTACATCATGCCATTGAAAAATCTGGGCATACAGATCTTGTGGGAGCAATGATGGTAGCACTAAAGAAACAGTACCCTGAGCATATACTTGCTGGCGACCAGGTTCTTATTACTAAAGGGTCTTCAGTAGGGGTTAAGGGCGGAACGAACATGTTGCAAATCGAAACCATTCCGGCGTAAGTATCGAAGATAGTTATTTATAGACTATAGGTTGGCCTCTGGAACTTACGAGAGATTAGGGTCAGACCCTCCAAAATCTTGCAGATTTTTCGCGTACTGACCCGTCATTAACATCAACTTTGTACTTTGTGTAATGTAAAGCACGACGGGTCTGATCCTGGAATGTGTGATGTAACGCACGACAGGTCTTGACCTGGAATGTGTGAGACGGGTCTGATCCTGGAATGTGTGAGACGGGTCTGATCCTGGAATGTGTGATGTAACGCACGACAGGTCTGATCCTGGCATGTGTGATGTAAAGCACGACGGGTCTGACCCTAGTCTCTGGTATCGCAACGAGAGATTAGGATTAGACCCTCCATAATCTAGTAAACTTTTCACGTACTGCCCCGTCATTCACTTGCTCTTTGCTTGGGCCTTATTTTTTACTTGAGTCGATTCTTGTTTGTCATCTTCGATGATTAATATGCCTGGCTTACTTTTTCCATAAGTATCCGGATCATACATCTCTTCTGAATGAGCGGGCATGACTGTAAATTTCCCAGGTGCGATCGCTTGAGCGACATAACTCAAGTGGTATTTTCCTGCCGGAAGATACTCAGAGTAAAAACGAGCTGAGTGGTGCAGTAGTTCGCGATGGTAAAAGCTCCAGTATGAATAGCCGTATCCACGCCATCCACGATAGCGGTACCAATAAGAACCTTTGGCATAGGTCATTTTTGCTTTACGTGCATCTACTTTAGAGGCGGTAGCAAGATTTTTATTAACGGGTTCCAGGCCGCCTGGTACTGGATCAGCAACTACTACAAAATTACGTGCTGCTGCCAAATCTAAATATAAATCAATACGGACTAGTTCCCCTCGTACTATTTTCATGGGAGATTTTAGTAAAATCCACTTGCCCTTCCGCTCAACACTGTATTCGCGTCGAATGACTATGCCCGCATTAACTGCGTTCTTACGTAAACTTTTGAGTGAATAATGAAGACGAGTATTAAAATAATATCGACCCTTACCTTTACGATTTAAGGTAACAGTAAATTTCTTACTAACAGGGCCAAGTTTATTCATAGGAGTTGACATTACTTTTGGCTTTTCTCTAAATCCTTTAAGAGTAGCCGAGCCGAGTGTTTTCTGATTGGCAAGTAAAGTAAGCACCATGTCTGGTGGTTGTTTTTCATAAACCTTCGAGTAGTCAATCATCGCGCTCAAACAAAACATATTATCTTGAGTATTGTTCCAGCGGCCAGCGCGCTTGCGTTCTGCAGTGATGGCGCGCAGTAGTTTAAATGGCACGTCCGTCGAACGATTTTTCTCTTTAGTTTCATAGGCAAGCATACTGCTCAAAATGGCACATTGTGAACGTGTTGATGAATAAAGTAAGTGCTGGGAACCCGTGTTGACACGTTCATTGTATGTATACTTGCCTCCAGTTTCGTTAGCACGACTTTGAATAATATCCATTACTTTGCGTTGTTCAGTCGAGGTGTTTTTAGTGAAAACGAGTGCTCGAAGAAAATGTGCTTTTCCGAATAGCGACATCGACTGTACATGTGGCATATAACGTAACAAGTCGCGCCGGGTCACTTTCCCATGTTCTGCCAAGGCAGCAAGTGCAATAGCGCGAATAGTGGCACTCATCCCTTTATTATAATAGCGAGGAAACCCCTTTCCGCGTATGAGCTTAAGTAAGTAAGCGTGTAAGCGTTCCTCAACTTCAAGTGGAATTTTATGCCCGTGGCTGCGTAACCAATTAAAGGCAATCGCAGTGTAGGCACTTAAGTATGGGCTTGCATGAGAATTTGTAGAGACATAATAAGTCATGCTGCCATTAGGTGCTTGATGCGACGCTGCCATTGATAATGTTTGTTGTGGTAATTTCTTACTTTCTTTCCATGAGGACGATTTTGGCAGCCAGGGTTTTAACTGTTGATAGTGTGATGCCATTACCCCCTTTGTAAGTTTTTGTTCCCAGCAGGTGTAGGGGTAGCGTTGTAAATAAGTAAATGCACTTTGCAGATGGCCGAGTATCGATGTTGATACAGTGACTGCGAGTTTGCCAACATCGGCGCGAATATTATTGGGCAGTTTAATGGTTTCAGTCACAGTGTCGCGGGTGCTGGTTCCATAATTGGCAGAGACTTCCATAGACTTCTTTCGTCTAATTTTTAAAGTGAGACGAGTTGCATCGGCAAGCTTTCCACTATTAGCTCTTGCGACAAACGTCATCGAGCCAAAGCTACTAGCCTGTACTTCTATGCCCGCAGTGATTCGTTTAAACGGAGGTGCGGTAATGATGATAGTTTTTGACTTCTTATTTCCTTTGATATTTCCGCTAGCGTTAATACTTAATTTTACCTTACGTGTTTTGGCTGTTCGATTCATAATACTAAAACGAGCGGTAAAAGAATCGCCTTCAGTGACCTGATTAGGCAGTGCGGGCCGCAGTTCTAATGGCAAGTTAACCTTAAATGTTCCTTGTCCCAAGCCCATTAGTTGCGCTTTATCTACGGCAATGGCTAACACGCGCCACCCCGTTAAGTTGTCAGGGGCCTTAAAGCTTATTGATGCATTCCCTTTTGAGTCGGGCGTAATAGTACCATTCCAATAGCCTAGATATTTAAAAATGTTACGAACAGTGACTTTAGGCAATGAAGTACCCCGTCCTTCATTTTTTAATTTTGACTCCCTATCTTCTGACATTTCACCGATCATCGGTCTTGGTGCAGAAAAAGATGTGATTCCCATTATTTTTACACTCCTTCTGGACCGTAATCGGTATCCTTGCCGCTTTTTTTTCTGACGCAACTTTTTCTTGTGAGCAATAAGTTGTTGTAATAGATTAAAATTGGCAACCGCCAACCCATCAAGTTTGTAAAGTCCTGTGTATGGATCGAAGTAAGCCTTGCCTTGAGATAACAAATCAAATACGGACTCGTCTAACACTACAATGGCTAGTTCAGTTGCGGGTGTTTTTCCGTGTCGGGCTTTCACGTGTATGTCAACTTTGACGGTATCACGTGGCTTATAGATCTTTCTATTCGGCTTGACACTTACCATTAGTTCTTTGTAAGGGTCTTTAACAATGATTTTGGAGTAACCAATTCGAAAACCCGGCGGTAAAGAATGCTTGCTATTTTTGCCTGCTCGACGAGGGGCCATGATAACTACGGACACATAAAATCCCGGAAGATATTCTGGTTTGATCGGTATATCGAGAATTTCAATACTACTCTTAAATGTTTGCACCCATTTTTTTAATACTCCTTTGCGCTCGATAGTGATAAGTGCTTTTGCACCGGGAAAAGGATTGCGAATCATGAAGCGAGCTTTATCACCAACCTTGTACTGCTTCTTTTGTGCGGTGATCTCTAACTTAAACCCAGGCTTAGGTTTCCAATAGACTCTGCCTTTACCTGATGCCCAGCGATATAATGTGCTCTTGTGTTGTTGTCCTTTGGTATCAGTGACTGCAACTACAAACTTATAATAGCCCGCTTTCGAGGGCGTAAAGGTGAGGGTGTTTTTTTCATTTTCTGAAACGTATTTTTGTTCTTTGACTTTGACCCACTTGTTTTTATATTTTGTGATTAATATGCCGTCTTTGTTTTTCTTGCGTTCAATGCTTGTTTCTTTATAGTGAATGGTCAGTCCAAAGTTTGTATCAGACTTAAGAGTACCTTTTGGATCAATAACTAAAGCGTAGATGTTAGCTGCTTTGTCCTGCTTTAGAACCCAGCTTTTTATTTTGATTCCGACATAACGATCTCTTCCAGCAAATATTGCGGAGCTTTGAGTGCTAACATATTTTCCACGTTCGTCCTTTACCGCCGATTCAGTGACAAGCTTGCCGTAAATAACCGGGTTATTAATAAATTTATACGAATAGTGGTGAATGCCGTTAGAATTACTTTTCGCAATGGCCTGGTTGAGCGTTTTTCTATAAAAGCGAGTCGTGGTAAAAGTAAATCCTCTGGTCTTGGGTGTATCAGGAGACAAAGGTTTGTATAGCAACATGGTGGTAACACGAGTTTCACCATTGGCATATGGACCGCCCGCATGTAACTCACTTTTTGTCGTTACTTTAAGTGTATCGCCTGCCTTATAGAGTTTACTGGCAAGTGTAGAGCCAACTCGAAAAGGTGCTGGCGTAAAGTCAGTGACTAGCACGCGCATGGGGAAGAGATTGATCGTCCTGTCTGCTGCCGAGACACTTAGATGAAATCTATACCAACCACTCTTGCTATTTTTGAATGTTTTCAGGCTATCACTAAATGTACCAAATTTACTAAGTGTCAGATTTTCCTTTTTGTATACTTTGCTGCCCTGAGGATCGAGTATCTTTAAGGTATATTTCGCCTTGGCCGCGGGGATAAATCCAAGGTCATTCTGGTCACGAACAAAAATTTTGAAATATATTTTATCGCCAGGCTTATGGACTCCCTGTGCAGTAAAGCCCCAGCTCTTTGTATAAGCAGGGAAGCGTCGAATGCTTTCATTTCCGCCATTATTGGCGATGCTATAGTAGCGATTTCTGAAGTCCTGTGAAAAAGGTAATAGCGTAATTGAATTGCCTTTAGTGATTTTCGCGTACATCATTGATCGGTAGTAATACGAGCTATAGGACTTAAGTTTTGGGTCAAGTTTATTGAGTCCGGGCAATGTCACTAAGCCATGGTGGTCACTAGTGCCCTCTGCCAGAACGGTGTCATTGCTGCCTGGCTTTAGTAAGTTACCTTTTATTATTTCAACGCGTGCATCTTTAAGCGGTAGGCCTGTCTTTAAGTGAGTGATCCATAGCAAAGAGCTAAAACTCCCGAATTTCATATGTGCATGCCATGGTGTTACTTGTGAGAAATAATTAAATTCACGCGAGTAAATGGATAAGGGTGGAGAAGTTTTCACGTGCCCGATTACGATTCCTGAATTTGCGCCAAGCATTTTTTCTAAATTCATTGTTGTGGAAATAAATTTATCTTTAATTTTTTCAGGAGTTAATAATTGCGTTAAAGAAGATTGCGACTTGCCAGCAGTAAAACGGCTATAGTTTAATATGATATTGTTAATATTAAGTGTTTTGATGAAAAGTAAAGGGCTTACGCCTTGTTCAAGAATGGACACACGTGGTGGTAAATTTATGCGAGGATTAAAGTGGTCGGTGATAAACTTTAAGTCAACATTATTCTGCAATGAGCGTCCGAAAATATCTCTAATTAATGAGCCTTGTATTTTAACGGCGTAGGGTGAGTCCGCTTTAATGGCATCGTTAAGAGAGAGCGAGTATCGTTGGTTTCTTCTGTGTGGGCGTGAGGGAGAAAAACCATAGCGGTAATTTCCTTTTAGCCATTGTTTGCGCATTGTTTTCCACTGCTCTGAATCCGGCAATATTGTCATGTGGTCGGCCAGGGTCTTAATCGAGAAGGGTGAGCTGAATTGCAAACTCATCTGATAGTCGGGTGAGCATTTTTGGGTTTGCGACTTTAAAGGTGGACGTATCGTTATTGTTGTTCCCGATTTGTTGCTACACGATAAGCCGCTAAATCGAAACGCTGGAAATGTATGTAATGTGGTGATTACTTTATTCTGTACACCCGCTATTGGTCCTTGGTTACTAATAAGGCCGGGTCGTACCATCAGTTTAATAGTGCTGCCAGCCGGCAGTGGTTTCAGTGGGGTCACCAACCAGTAAGAGGCGAAAGGTGATTTTTTATTTTTATAGTAAGGTTTCACGCCAACTTTTATTTTTTGAGTGCCTGATCGGAAATATACATTTTTTCTAACCGATTCCTGATGTACCGGTTGATTAAAGTAGATTCGTAAAACAGGTGTGACGGGAGAGCGCCAGCTCCTGTGACTAGAATAGAGCGCCCGTGGCCTTTGGGTAATAAATTGATGAAACCGTCTTTGAGACATTCGCTTGCCTGTGTGCGTCTTCAATCCCGGTTTGATCACTATCCTGTATCGGGTTGCATATTTAAGGCGAGTTTTACTGCTTAACTGACATGCCAAGGATGAAGTGTTAAGCCAACGCCATTCGCATTGAACCTTTGGGCTAATGCTAATTGGAATCTCTGCGCTTTTACGTTCCATACGACCGATAGGAACTACCGGCTGATTAAATTTGAAAATAATCTGCCGTTTGGCGGGGACATCTTTCCCGGTTGGCGTAATTCGGGTAATAAGCAGCTTGGCTTTCGTTTTATTAAGCTGAGCCGAGTCATAGGCCGCAAAGGACTTAGGGAGGCTAATGAGCAAAAGCGCAGGGAGAATTATTGCAAGCCGTAAAATACGCATTTCAGTTTCCTGTTATCGGTTAAGAGGCTTAAACCAAGTCTCTTGGGATGCTTGATAGTATTATGGATTTTCAAATCTCGGAATAAACAACTGAGCGGACAAGATGTTTATTCTAAATGTACATCATTTGACCGATAGCGTTTATAGGCAACTATGATCAAGCTATTTGAGCTTGACTAAATATAGCTGAGATGGACTCAAGATACAGCACTAATTGTTACTATAGAGTCAGTAGACTGTAAATAGATTGTAAAATTATTGCAGAGTGGCATGGAATGAGTATTCTGGAATGACTAGGCCATTAAAAACTACATTTTAATGGCCGTGATGTGGGTGTTGAGAAATACTAATGGAGTTTCTTTTTTAGTTGTGTTCGCAGCCATACTTGTGAACTATTGTGTCCATTGCGGGCAGCACGGGTATGCCATTTAAAGGCTTGAATCATGTTTTTTTCTACGCCTATCCCCCTAAAGTACATGGCCCCTAAATTGTGTTGTGCATTTATGTCGCCCTGACTAGCAGCAAGGGAAAACCATTTGAAAGCAAGCTTGCGATTTTGAGGGACGCCTTTGGCAGCAAAGTACATGACTGCAAGATTGTATTGTGAGTCTGAGTGGCCTTGTCGTGCGGCCTTATAAAACCACTTATAGGCATGATCAAAATTACGTACGACACCAACACCGTTATAATAGAGCGCGCCGATATTGTGTTGTGCGGTGACATGTCCTGCACGAGCAGATTGCCTGTACCATAGCACTGCTTTGTGCTTATCTTGTAAAACACCATAACCATTAAAATACATCGAGCCTAGATTATACTGTGCATTCGCGTCGCCATATCGGGCAAGTGTCTTGAATAGCTTAAAGGCTTGAATATAGTTTCCGTTATTGTAGGCTTTTAGTGCGATTTCAAAATCTGCAGCAGGAGTATGGTGACGCGGGGTTGTTGGCGCCTTCTTTTGCTCATCAAAGAAGCTTAAATCAAGGCCATTTTTAAAGTCGATTGCGAACGTAGTGAAAGGCGAAAAAAGTGACAGAATTGCGGTGATTACTAAGTGTTTAATATTGAGTAGAGTCCCTCGATAATTCATTTCAGCTCCAGCTATTTTGGTTGTAAAACCTTGTTATTATTGAAGTAATTATGATTTCGATGTGATAGCACTATAGCAGATTTAATAGGACAGGGTAAACAGAATGATAAAATGGTGGTTGCGTTATTGCCTTAGTAAAAATCAAGTTTTCCCGATTGCACCAAAATTTGCGTAATAATTCCAGAAAATTCAACTATTAAGTCAAATAATTGCTTGATTAGTGAGCGATACAAGGCTGTTCTTATATATAATGATAGTGATTGTTTACTCGAGTTCTGTATTAGCAAAGCATGATCTTTTTCCGAGTTGTGAACTGGAATCAAAAAACTTTCCCTAAAAGACAATGAATTTGCCGCAATTTGATTCCCTTCTGTAGGTTGATTAATATAAACTTAAAGAAAATATAATTATATTGATTGGAGTGCTCTACTTGTGAGTTTCTCCCAGTCCCAATAAATCTTAGGAAGTAATGATAATGCAAATTGTTCCCCCTATTCGTGGAAGTGTTGAATCTAAAACGTTACCTACATCAAAAGCGGTGACTTTCGTCTCTTTAGTTCTTTTGGCAATCGCTGTACTATTTCACGGCACTGCTGAGGCTAAAGTGTACAAGCCAGGTCCTGAAACAAACTTGTCGGATTTGAGTGTTAGGTTAAAAACCGGCGATGTCGTTAAGCTAGGGCCCTATCGTTATTATGGCCAATTATTGATTGAAAAAAAATCGATCACAGTGCGCGGTGCCGCAAACGGTAAAACCAGTTTATATGACCCTGCAATACAAGCGTTGGTATTTGTAGGCACTGGTGGCTCTATAGTGATAGATGACATACGCTTTAAACTGGGAGGACAGTCTCAAACTGCTGTGCACGTTAAAGGGGGCAAGGCAGTTATTAATCGTTGTGTCATCAAGCGATCTAAAAAACAACCGATCTATGTTGAAAACGGCGAACTTGAAGTTCATAAGTGCCGTTTTAGTAGCATTAGCGAGGAAGTGATAAGTGCTACCGGAACATCGAAGGTGCTGATTCATGGATCAACTTTTACGGACATTAAAAGTAAAGCAGTAGTCTTGCAAAACGGAGCGCAAGCCACTGTTCGTAAAAGTAGTTTTACAGGGATAGGGAATATTGCGCTTCTGGCGTTATCCAAGTCAAAAGTTTATATCGTTTCTTCCCGCTTTACTAATATCAAAAATACTGCATTACAAGCAGAGCAAGAAAGCGAAATCAGTGTTGCCCTAAGCAGCTTTTCTGGCATTGGAAAATTTGGTTTAATTGCAGTGAATAAATCAATTGCTAGAGTTAAGAATAGTCAATTTAAGAACAGTAAAGGTATTGCGGTAGTGGGTAACCAGGCGGCTGAGCTCTCAGTGGCAGATTCTCGATTTAACAATGTAGAACAAATTGTATTTGTCGGAAAACAAGGAACTCATGTTAGTGTCAGTGGTAATAAAGTTAATAAGACAAATAAGACTAAAACCGCTATTGCCATTGAGTTTGCGGATTCAATATTGATTAGCAAAAACCTTTTGTTAAATGTAGGAGAGGGTATTAGTGTTAACGGTACAGGCAATAGTTCATCACTTGTTATCGAAAATAATACGATTGTAAACTCTGCCCGAAGTTCTTTGGCTTTTAGTGTTACGGGAAGTTCACAGCGGGCCTCGGTGATGTCAAATCGTTTTATCAATTCTCGAAAACCTTCGGTACTATTAGGGAATAAAGCTAACGTTAATTTTTCAAAAAATATTATTCTTGCGCGCTCGACGGTTGGAATTTATGTGCGTGATAATGCGAGTATACAGTTTAGTGATAACGTGATATTTGGTGCCGATAAGTCAGTCTTTTTCCATTCGAGTGCTAGTCCTGGCAGCCGTTTAGTACGAAATATGTTGATCTCCGTAATTTTGAAATCTACTCGTCACTCGGCAATTATTCCAGATTCTCAGTTTAGTTATTTGACACAAAATGCTGAGAATAAACGAGTCCTAACCGAAGATATCAATAAGCTACTGTTAAATGCTGATTCGGTTAATACTTTTGCTGATATAGGAAAAGTGAACAGCGATGTTCAAAGTTTGCAAACGCGTATAGCAAGTTTAAAATCGCAAGTAGGGCAGCTCGCTTCAATCACTGTTAAAGCCACTGATGTTGCCGGTCGAGAATTTATTCCAGCGTATACTGTGTACAATGTTTATGATGCGGTTGTGTCAAGACATGATTCCAATAATCCTGTTGCCACTGTGCCGCCGGGAAGTTATTACATTAAGTCAGATATCGGTGATCGCTCTAAAAAGGAAGTCACTTTAGTCGCAGGGCAGGCAGGGAAGGTTGTTGTGCCAGCGCCAAAATATCGTGTGCTTGGTTTAATGAATTTTGATATCAGGAAGGGATGGAGTACGGTATGGGTGCCATTCCTGTTTCGAAGTATTGAGCAGCGTCGCAGGAGCTTTCCTAAGAAACACTATAATTGGGCGGTACGTCGATCTAACACAACAGTCACAGATCTTGTGGGCGCTTTAGATCAGGTGCGCGCAAAACTGCCTGGTTTAAGAAGTGAATATTCTCGTATTGCGGTTCAACTAAAAAATACTTCTTCGAGTGCGGCAAAGAAAAAATTAGCCCGTTGGGATAATGCAATAAGTTGGGCTCACAACATACTTGCTATTGCAGGCAATGCAGGCGATGCAAAACAATTAGTTAGCCTTGCTAGTCGAGTGCCTGAAATACGACAACGACGCTTGGCACTTGCAGCGTATATCGAAAATCGATTAGGCATACTAGGCAAAGGGAGTGTGCTATCCGCGATTGGCTCAACTAATTCAGGAATACGAATTCAGGCGGCATTATTGTTGCGTCAATTTGGACGTTCGGAAGGTGATGAAATATTAACAAGCACATTAGCGGCGGCACTAAATACTTCGTTAACGGCACAAAGTGCCAAGGCACTATTAAGCTTGAATAAACCGGCAGTATTAGCTGCAATGCGACAAGTCGTTCAGGCTTTTATAAGGCAACGTCAAGCGCTTGAATTAAAAGCCGAAAATATTACTTACCCTAAACACTTGTGGGATACTGCGGCGACAGCAAGTATTTATCTTTATACCTGGGGAAGTAAAGACGATGCGCAATTGGCGGCAAAAATAACTTTTCGTAAGAGCCAACTAATTCCCTTGGCTCGACTAGTTAAAGATCCGAGAGCGCTAGCTGATTTCTATATGGGGTTTCGTGGAGCGAGTAAGATTTATTACAAACCTCGTTGGGCAGCCGGCTTGTGTAATAGCTTGCAATATTTACCGGCAAGCGATTTATCACGCTTTGATACATACTTTGAGGGTCTGCTAGTAAGAGCGGCTTCTGCAAACAAGATAAGTAAAAAATCCAGATTAAATGATATTAGTTTGGCGCGATCACAATATAATGTTGCAAAAAGTTTATGCCGTGCAAACACAGTAACAGCGCGTTTGGTGTTTAAGCAGAAAACGGGTTTATTAGGCGGCACTCCGTGGATCGCAAAATCATGGCTGTATAATAAAAACCTGAGCCAGCTAAAAAGAGGCAACCCTTTTGTGGCTCCTTCTTTAGATCATGCAGCACACGGTATTTTAGTGGGGTCTCTTTCTACTGTTAGCACTAACGATAAATTGAGGTATCCTGATTTATTGTTGGCTTACCATGGTATCGGCAAGCGTCAATGTCAGTTTAATAAGTGCGGTTTTGTTATTACGCACAAGCAATCTCCTCATGGTGCGTTGGCGGGAGTGTTAAGAATAAGAAGTGTTAAGTCTAATCGTCGTGGACTAAACGTTCAGCTCAGTTTTGATCTTGCTGCTCATAACGATGGAGGCTCTACGACTGAAGGGCATCCAACCAGTTTTGGAAAATATATGTCTTTTGGCGGGAGAGATTTGGTGGCAGAAGTTTATATTAAGAATTCTGATCGTAAAGTTCGCCTTAGAAAAGTGATTAAAGGGAGTGTTCTTAAATATTCACTGAGTAAATCGAAGTTTAGTACCAATAATACTTACTTATATGTACGGGTACGTATGTTTAATGAGTGGCGGGAGTTTGGATTTCCATTGTTTATGTATAAGTAATGAATCGTCTTGACGAGGTGTAGCTACGATTTTTCTAAATATTATTAGGGTACCTTTTGGTAGGTATAGTTAAAGAGAATTATTATGAAATTAAAAGCTAGTGTGTTTTCGGTTCTATTTTTGTTGATGTCGCTTAGTGGTATAAACTTTGCCGATTCGAGTGAGTGGGCAGCGTTTCAGGCATCAGGTGAAAATGCAATTGAAAATAAAAACTATGGCGATGCTGAAAAATTATTTCAACGAGCTTTGGCAATTGCGAAAGAGAATTATAAGAAAACCAAACGCCATGCCAAAACTTTATACTTTTTGGGTAAGCTTAAAGTATTGCAAAAAGATTCGGTTAAAGCGATAGGCCTGTTTGAAAAAGCCTTAAAGATGTATCGTCGTCAGTACGGTAAAACACATGATAAAACATTAGGGGTCATGGAAAGTCTTGCCCAAGCTCGAATCGATTCTGGAAAACCTCATTACGCAGAGCCTCTATATAAAAAGATTATTGCAGCAAAAGGAAAGGCTTTGTCTGAAAAGCACCCTGAAGTGGTTGCTATAATGGCAAAGCTCGCTACTTTGCTATTAACCCTGGATAAGCCTAAAAAGGCATTGCCTGTTTATAAGAAAGTGCTCGCGATCGGTAAAAAAACTAAAATGGAGCCGTTAAAGTTGGCGAGGTTGTACGATGAATATGGACGAGCATTGCGTCAATCTGGAAAAGTGAAAGAAGCAGAGGTTGCTGAGTCCAATGCAATGCAGTTGCGATCAAATGGTAAAGAGAGCAATGAATTTGTCTCGGTAAACAATAGTGACTCAAGCACTAACGCTGCACCCACTATTGCAGGATCTAATAGTACAAACGCAGGGGCTAGTAGTGGTAATACAGGGCCTGGTAGTGCCAATGTAGGGCCTGGTAGTGGTAATGCAGGGCCTGGTAGTGCCAATGCAGGGTCTGATAATACCAATAGTACTACCGCCTCGGCAAATGGGAACGCTTCTTCGCCGGTCAAAAAAGTAGTGAAGAAAGGTGAGTATCGGGAGCCTAAAGGAATAAAGTTATTTCGAAAATCAATGGTTAATGAGAAGCGTTACGGAGTATCTGAAGAGTATATGCACAGCTTGTGTAAAGATACGCGTACGTCCAAGGGGCTTAGTCACTGCATCGTTTATTGGTTTACCGCGCCGAATAAAAACGTCGATAATGTGTATCCACGTCTAACCGTTCGACTGTTTGAATTCACTGATAATAAAAATGCACTAGCAGCGCAAGATAGCTTAAGAAAAGCAGCTAATCCTAATACTGGTTTAAATTATGAATGGAATAATGTTACGGTCAATGGCAGCTGGATGTATTGGGTTAGTGCGGCCTGTACTTACTCTACGAGTGATTGGAAAGCACTAGTTGCTACCTTCAAAGAAAAAATGGAAGCTGCAGAACAAAAGGCGCTTGTTTGTCGTTGCAAAGGAACTTGTAGTGGCTAGCGTTGCACTGAATCGGGTGTGTGGCTAGCGTTGCACTGACGCTAGTCTCTGATACAGCAATGATTTCGAAGTACAATCATAGTCTTAACGACGGGTCTGACCCTGGTCTTTATATAGTAACAATGATTTCAAAGTACAACTATGGTCTTAACGACGGGTCTGACCCTGATCTTTATATAGTAACAATGATTTCAAAGTACAACTATGGTCTTAACGACGGGTCTGACCCTGGTCTTTATATAGTAACAATGATTTCAAAGTACAACTATGGTCTTAACGACGGGTCTGACCCT
>VAOX01032418.1_pt1 | contig 25608 bp, 21 predicted proteins | sample 3393891 | NCBI WGS metagenome assembly VAOX01 (sample SAMN08290429, study PRJNA428436) | hydrothermal vent metagenome | isolation source: Deep-sea hydrothermal vent chimney | place: Indian Ocean: Southwest Indian Ridge | depth 2822 m m | reverse complement strand
GGGTCGAGCTTCAAAAGTCGCTGCCACTTGTCCAAGGCCAATTTTATATTTCCTCGGCTATACAATATTCTGCCGGTTTCAACTCCCGTTTTTAATTTTTTGTTTACTGCTTCGTTTAGAATTGACTTTAGTTTAGTCAGTTCATAATTATTTTTATTTTCAATTAATAACTGGTTTAATATTTTATTTGCAGTAATTAAATCATTTTTTTCAAATGCAGCTTTATATTCTTTTATGTTTTTGGACAAAATATTTGATTCTGCTTTCTTAATACGGCGTTTCTTTTTAGCTGAAAACTTATTAATTTTAGTTATATTTTGTTTTATTTGATTATGAAATTCTTTTGATGGACCGAGTTTATTAGCGAGTTGGACACACTTATGGGCTCGTTTAATTTTTTTTAATTTTAATGAGTTTGTGGAACATTCAACAAGTGCTTTTATTGTTGCACTCGCCTGAGATTGCAAATCTTCAAATTTACGTTGTTCTTTAGAGGTTTCTTTAATTGCTAAGGCAATTTTTCGTTGGACTGGGATATCTTTTATTAAGCGACTAGCATTATTAACTAGTAATATATATTTTAGGTTATTAATGTATTTTAATCTTTTCGAAAGGTACGATTTATAAGAAAAGTTCAAGCTTTTATTATTCGATACACGACTTAAAGCAAAGTTATAAACTGTGTAGGCGTCTTCCCATTTATTTTCTTTTATAAAGTAGTGTGCCTGTTTGATTGTTGTGGCTACAAAGGCATTTGATTTTTCAAAAATTTCTTTTTTTCGCCGCATCAATTTAGCAAATTGAGGATGGCTTGTTTTTACTTGATTAAGGGTATTTTTTGCCTTATCGTATTCTTGTTCGGATAACCATTTCGTGATTAAGCTATTAACATCATCACGCTGCGCATTGATATACGCACAACTTGATAACGTTAATTGTAATAGAATTATTATTAGTAAAATACATCTTTTAAAGATCATGCGACAATCTTATCTCTTAATAACTCATCTATTTGTGCATCCATTTTATCTCGGTAAGTTCGAGCAACATCATTGACAATATAAGTTACAACGGGTTTTGAAATGCCACGTAATTTAATTTCCTGACATTTGCTAGCAGAAACTTTCCATTGGAGATCATGGGTATCGTACATGGATTCACTAATTACAACTTGTCCATTTTCTGCTGTGGTGTGTAAACGTGATGCTAAATTTACTGCTTCGCCTACAACTGTATATTGCATTCGCTCTTGTGCGCCCATGTTACCGGCAAGCATATCACCAGAGTTGACTCCGATTCGGAAGTAAACTGGAAACTGTCCATTGCGAATTCGAAGTGCGTTTAAGCGATCGACTAGTTTCTGAATCATAATAGCGCATGCTACGGCATTAAAACTATGTTCTTCATCCTTGATTGGAACGCCAAATACGACCATGGCACAATCGCCCATATATTTATCAATAGTGCCGTGAAATATTTTGCTGACGATTGATATGTAAGTAAAATATTCATTTAATAACGATGCAATTTCTTGCGGAGGTAATTTTTCTGACATGCTTGTAAAACCAACAATATCAGCAAACATAACCGATGCATTAACATGCTCACCACCAAGGGTCACATGATCCAGGTTTTGCATAATTTGTTTTGCAACGTTGGCCGATACAAATCGAGAAAAAATACTTTCAACTTGATTTTTTTCAAGCAAGCCATTAGCCATAGTATTAAAAGCACCAATCAGATGACCAATCTCGTCATTCCGACTTTCTTTAATTCGGTAGTTATAATCACCGCTATCAATAGCTTTACTGGCTTTGATAAATGTATCAATCGGTCGTGATAAGCGTTTACCTAAATAATAAGATGCGATTATGCCTAACATTATCATTAACAGTGTTGCCGCAATGACGGCTCGAATGGTATGCATTATGTATTTCGTTAAGTAACTCTTACTGAAATTAACAACAACATGACCGGCAATAATGCCTTGAAAGCGTATAGGAGCAATATAGGATGTAACTGGTTGAGGTGTGGCGCCATTGGATTCAATGTTCCAATCTGCGGTGTAGCTGGCATTTTTTAATTGATCTGACTTTCCATACAAGGAAATGATGTCATCGTAGGGAAGTATTCCCATGGATGCGAGTATTTTGCCACTGTCTGAATAGATTACCACGCCTAAAATGCTATCAATTGCATTTAAATTTCGAACTAAAACCATAAGTCCCAGCTGGTCGTCTGATAACACTAATTCTTTTGAGGATTCAGCTAATTGCTGGATAATGGCTTTGCCAAAATCACTTATTTGATCATGCACCAATTGCGTTTGGTTCGAGACAATTACCGAACCCAATAATATCATTCCAAGAGAAATTAGCGCGGTTATGACAATTGATAGCTTAACGGCTATTGGTATGTGTTTTGGAACTAATTTTGATGTAATCTTACTTAGTATTTTAGTGACTGATAAGCCAATTGGAGATACACTTTTTTTGAATAGGTTCGGCATTGAGTTGTATTTAAATGTTGTCTCGTTAAAATCTAAGGAAGTTCGCTAATTTACTAATTTATAAGTAATTTTACTGTTCTTGCTTATTATAGTCTTTTTATATTCTAATGTTATAGTATTTGTATGACTGTTTGAATCAGAAGTTGGTTCAATTTTTTATTTATTTGATATTTTTATAAGTTATTGATTTAAAGGTGTTTTATTGCAGGTTTTATAAGATGTTTTTTAGACTAAGACTAAATGTTTTCGTCAAATACAAATTAACAACCGCCCTTTAGTTTGCGAAGATTTCCATTCAGTATTAAGCTAAGGTCACTGTATAACCATCAAAATGTTAACTACTACTTTCATTACTGTCGTGAAAAATTTAATAAAAACCGTGGTCTTATTTTCACTGACTGTTGCTGCAGTTGCAGTACTGTTGATTGTAAATATTTTAATTTTAAATGCGGGTAATTTGAAAACCCTCAACCTTTCAGAATATACCAACTTATTGATATTAATCACACTTATAGTGGTTATTAGTGCAATAACCGCAGTTTTATTTTCAAAATTTATTGTTAGAATTTTCCTGTGTGCTCGAACCTTAAGTACTGCAGAAAGTACAAATGAGTTACGTTTTATGTCGACAGTTAAACGGCTGAGTGATGCTGTGGGGATAACTATGCCCGAAATTGTGATTTATCAAGGACATGATATCAACGCTTTTGCTACTGGATTTAGACGTAATAGTGCTATGTTAGCGGTTAGCCAACAATTACTTGATGTGATGACTCAGGATGAGATGGAAGGTGTTGTTGGACATGAAATTTCTCACATCGCCAACGGTGATATGTTAACCTTGGCTTTGATGCAGGGCATTGTAAATTGCTTGGTATATTTACCTGCAAATAGTTTACAGTATGTTTTTGGAAAGTTTTTCAAACCTCAACAATTTTATAATGTTGTGTTTTATTATTTAGTCGTAACCTTAACGCAGTTAAGTATTGCCTGGATGGCCAGTTTATTAGTAATGTGGTTTAGTCGTCAGAGGGAATTTCATGCTGATAGGTGTGGTGCGAAAATTGCGGGTAATGAGAGTATGTTACGTGCACTTGAATGTTTGCAAGCCTGCAAAGAAACTACAGAGTCATCAAACTTGGTGATTCGGTATGATACTATTTTTCGTCACTCAATATATCAGTTATTCATTAGTCACCCGTCGTTATCGGCTCGAATTACAGCATTACGTAATTTATCTTAAAAATAAATACTGAACGAAAAAGAGTAGATTCCTTATTTTAAGTCATTTCTATGAGGAATATTGTTTAAATTTTAATTTGTAATAAGGAATATACTATGTCGATGATTAAACCGTTTGCAGCACTTAAACCAAAACAAAAATACGCAGCAGATGTCATTGCACCACCGTATGATGTATTAAATACGGCAGAAGCTCGAGAGCGAGCAAAAAACAGGCCTCATAGTTTCTTGCATATTTCCAAGCCTGAGATAGATTTACCCGAGGGCACTGATCCGTATGATGCCAAGGTATATCAAAAGGGCCTTGAAAACTTAAATAAATTGATTGATGAAGAAATTCTCGTTAGAGATGATAAACCTAATTATTATTTATATAAATTACGCATGGGTGTGCAGGAGCAAATTGGCTTAGTGGCTATTGCTTCAGTTGCTGATTATGATTCGAATAAAATACGAAAACATGAATATACACGTCCAGTGAAAGAAGATGATCGTGTCAATCAAATTGATGCGCTTAATGCTCAAACGGGCCCAGTATTTTTGACCTACCGTCATAACTCAATAATTGATGAACTTAGCTCAAAAATAAGTAACAGCGAACCGCTATATAATTTAACGGCTGATGATGGTGTCATTCATTCTATATGGATTATCGATAATGAAAGTGATATTAATATTATTACACAGACATTTAATTCGATGGACTGTTTATACATAGCCGATGGACATCATCGCTCAGCAGCAGCATCTCGAATTGCCAAAATGCGTGATAATGATAATTCTAAATATTTTCTTTCAGTTTTATTTCCTGATAATCAAATGAAAATTCTTGATTATAATCGCGTTATTAGCGATCTAAATGGATTAGATGAAAAGTCTATATTAGAACAAATATCAAAATCGTTTTCTGTTGATAAATCAAGCCAGCAAGTTAAACCTGAAAAAGCTGGAATTTTCGGAATGTACTTAAATGAACAGTGGTACCAATTAACAATAAAAGCAGATTTAATTCCAAAAGAAGATCCTGTTGCACGACTGGATGTTAGTTTATTACAGGAAAATTTAATTAAACCATTATTTGATATATCGGATCCCAGAGTCGATAACAGAATTGATTTTGTTGGCGGTATTCGTGGTTTAAGTGAGTTAGAAAAACGTGTTCAATCGGGTGAAATGAAAATTGCATTTTCATTATTTCCGACCAGTTTAGATGATTTAATGTCGGTTGCTGATGCAAACAAAGTAATGCCACCTAAATCAACTTGGTTTGAACCAAAGCTGGCTGATGGTTTAGTCTCGCATGTATTAGATTAGTAGTTGAAATCCATACTAATATATTGCTTCATGGATGTATTAGTATGGAGAATTAATTTTAAAAAACTAAATTAAAATCCTTCATCAAAATCATAATTAAGTGATTTTTTCGGTTCTTGTAAAAAGTAACCTTGAATAAAGTCAATACTACACTGCCACAGTACAGCTAGGTTATTAGCATTTTCTACGAATGAGGCAATTGTTTGTTTGTTATTGTCAGTACAGTACTCGGCAATTTCTTTAACACGTTCTTGCATCTCAACATTGGTCGCTAAATTTTTAATTAATTCACCGTGTATTTTAACGTAATCGAAATCAAGTTGTTTTAATGCATTAAAGGCATTCTTTTCAATGCCAAAATTTTCAATTGCGATTCGACAGTTTAATTGTTTTAAGCCGGTGATAACTGTTTTTACTCTATTAAGATAATTGAGTGCCGTAGATTCACTGATTTCGAACACCAGTCCTTCTGCATTAATTCTGAGGCTTTTTATTCTTTCACTAACCCAAACTAAAAAATCATCATCGGCTATACTGCCTGCTGAAATTTTTATAAAAAAACGAGTTTGAATATTATTCTTAGCTTGCTCGGCTAAAGTGACCATGGTATTTCCCAAAATCCAACGGTCAATATACATTGTGAGTCCGAGACGATCAGCTGTGGGGATAAATTCGTTGGGTAATATTATAGTACCGTCATCATCTTTCATTCTAATCAAAATTTCATAATTTTGACCAGCTTCGCCGTGCAAACTCACTATTGGTTGGAATAATAAAGTGAAATTATTATTTCGTAAAGCGTGTTTTATTTTTGCATTCCAATGACTGTCTTGTTCATTTTCTTCCAAATCTTCAATGGCTGGATTAAAAAAGTGAGCTTGATTGCCTCCCTCTTTATGTGCGATTTTCATCCCACTTTCAGCTCGATGAATACATTCGCCAGCAGAGGATGTTGTTTCATTTATTAATGCCACTCCGATACTGCAAGTTGTATTTATAGATTTACCGGCAACATCCGAGTAATGGTCCTTAACTATTTTACAAATACCTGTTGCTATTTGGTTTATTTTTTTAGCATCAACATTTTTAAGGAGTAAAGAAAATACCGGTCCATCATAACGTGCTAATTCACCAAGATCATTTATTTTATCTTTGAATATACCACCGATATCAGCAAGTAACATATCACTTCCTGATATTCCGTTTTGTTCTTTAATTTTGTTATAACCATCAAGAATAAATAAAAGAATTGCGCCGCGGCCTTGACCTTCAAGTGTTTGACTAATGAATCTATCTAATTGTTCTATAAAATAAGTTCGATTGTATAAGCCTGTTAATAAGTCTTGTTGGCTGAGAACATTTAGTTTGGTTTCTAATTCATTGTTTAGTGTTTGATCACGAATAATAAGTTGGGTACAAATTTCACCATCCATACTGGCGGGGGTAAATTCAAAGGTTACTTTTGAACGTCGGCCATTATCTTTGATGGCATTTAATTCAAGTGTATTTTTATTTAATTGGCCTTTAGTATATTTACGTAGAAAATCTTTGAATTTTGCGTGGTCATTACTATCTACCATGTCGAGTACTGGCATGCCTTCAACATCATCCATGCTTTCGTGACCAAAAATATTAAGATAAGCCTGGTTTACATAGATGTGCATTCCTTCATGAATATAGGCGATAGCATCGCGAGAACTTTCAATTAACGATTTTGTTCTTTTTTCAGCTTCATGTAATAATTTTTCATTTCGACGGCTTGCACGACGTTGACTTAGATCGTTTGCTTCGCGTTTAATGATGGCTTTAAACCGTTCATAATTATCAATCGCAACGATATCTCGAGCTCCTATCGCGAGCAATTCTAAAACATCATTCTCTTTTTTGGGTGGGGTGATAATGATAACTGGAATATCTCTACCGGTATTTTGAATGGCGGCGAGTACTTGCTTTAATATGACTTCAGGGTTTTCCGATTTTGCAATAATGAGATCGGTGGGATCGTTGTCAATTGCGAGTAATAAATCTTCTTCGTCTTCAACGCGGGCATCCCGGATAATTTGGCCGTTATTACGTAAAATATTGATTAAGGCTTCTGCTTCTTCAGAGGACTCAAATAACGATAATATTTTAACTATATTCTCTTTGTCCACAAACCATACCTATTTTCATGATCCAATTATTACGCAATAATTAAGAGGGAATTAACATGCACATTATTTGTTAATGCAATCTATTCTACTCATTAACATAAGATTATAGGATAACCTGATTATCTACTATTTACCATAGGTGCTATCGGCAAGGTGTTGAATATCTTGAATTTTAGAGGTTTACTAAATTGAGGTCCAAACTGAGTGAATATCAATATCATTCATTGAGTCGGTAGTTGAGCTTTCAGTATCCGCTTGAGTTGAATTTTTATCATTTACAGGTACAAATTGAAATTGGGCAAATAAACCCGTATTCGTTAACTGTTTAGTTAATTCAACATTAATTTTCTTGCCTAATATTTTGAGTTCAACTCGACTACCGACACGATAGGGGACTGGTGGCGTTATTAGTGTCGCTGGCTGGTTTATGGTTTGTAATTTAGGCAGCATTAAAGTGCGATGATAGTTTTCGTGTTTACCACTGCTGATTGTCGTTTTAAGACCAACAGCAGCGGCATCGGGTGTAATCATTCGAACACCGAGTAATAATTCGTGTGGGTCACTAAATTTCATCCAGCGGACAGTACCCACTCCCCATTTCCAGGTATGACCATCACCACTTCGTCTAATGCCAATGAGCTCACCTACTTGAACTTTTTTGGAACAATCATTTATAGAACGAATGCAGTAGCCGCCAGCACTTTCGTTCACAATTTGCCAATCTTCGGTACTATAGTGTTTTTCTAGTATTTCGTCGGAAACCGTTGTTTCAGATTTGGTTTCAAATTCAATAATATTGTTCGTTTTGTCAGAAGCTGGGTAAACCATGTTCCATACATCGTTCTTTGATGCAGTATCTTTTAAAGTAACGTTGGATTCAAACTTGGCGGGTTCATTAAATTGGCTCTGTTTATTTTTATTTTTATTCTTGCTTGTGGCGGTATCAAAAATAATTCTATGGGCAGAGTTTAGTCCCATAGCAATACTGATTTTTTCAGATTTAGATGAACGAGGAAATGCTCTTTTAGGGACGTGTCCCCACAAGTTTAATAATTTTCGCAGCAAGTCATGAGAAAGGTTTGGACGTTTCATATCAAGTCCAACCAACGTAGTGGAGCCAACATCTTGGTTGTGTTGGATCTCATGGCGTAGTTTGTTGGTTAATTGTTCAGTAGAAATCAAGAAAATAGTCGATTTTTTATATTCAGTTGGGGTAATTGCTAGGTAGCGAGGCGGTAAATCACTTAATGAATCAACGGCAAAAAGACTCTTAGTGTATTCTTTATCATTAAAATCAAATATGTCGATTAAATCGGACCATTGATCTAATGCAGAGTATATTTTATTGACTTCGCCGTGGCGCAGGCAATAGGGTGACGACAGTGATAATAGCAATATTCGTTTATATTCGTCACTAACCGTTGTTTTTCGTGATAGATTTTGGTCCGCGTCATTGACTAAAGTTCGATGGCACTTTTTATTTTTTGTAATTGAATATATTTTATGCAGTTCTTGCCAAATATGTTTTCGATAAGGTGAATAAGTTTGGTAAGAGGTTAATAGTTCACTACTGAGACTGGTCAAAGTACGGTGTATTATTAAGGTTAATAAACGGTTGTCAGGGAATAATGAATTGCTATTGAGCATGTCTTCCAGTGATATTTTGTATCCTGTTGCTATTTCGGTATATATTTTTTGCGTGGCTTTGGCAACGTTTTTGCTTTTTTTCGGTAGTGGAAACCCAACGCCAACAAAATGTTTACGCATGCCATCGGTAATATAGTGTAACGTACCTTGGATTAATTCTAAAAATCGGGTTCGATCGTGATAACTATAAATTGTACGGTTAGTTTCAACTAATGCATTATAAATTAAACGTGAGGTTTCACCCAAGTTCGCTTTTGGCAAGGACTCAAGCCATGCTTCAACTTTCTTTGGCCTAATGTCAAAGCTGTTTGAATTTGCTTTGTTTAATTTATGTATTACTAAGCTTGGTGCACTTGCCACGAGCTGCCCTCAATGAATAATTATTATGTAATAAAGTAGAGTGCTTTACACCTGCCTTATTTCAACTTATATCACAAATTATGACACTGAAACTTGACTTTCGCCAGTTATGTTAATCTGAAAACGATAGAACCATAATAAATATCGATTGTATCGACTATTCCTTAAGATAACCTGAGCCGTGAATAAGTATTTTACTATCCTTTTTATCTTTTTTATCGATTTTATAAAAATTGAACAAGGAGATGGTGGTGTCGTAGAGCGGCATGTGATTTGAGTGCGTTTAACTTCAAAACTGCTCAGGGTCTATTCGCTTTACGGTGAGCAAAAATTCGACAGTTATAGCAACGAAATTTTTTTAGATTTACATTGTATACGGCACTTTACTTGGCATACCGGATATTTCCTGAACTAGTTTTGGAACCAAATAGCCTGGTAAGTTATTTTGAAGTTCTCGGTAGACGTTTTTTGCATTTTCTCGTGAGATATCGAAGTGCTGGGCTCCTGCAACTTTGTCTAATAGGTGAAGATAATAGGGCATGACGTTAATTTTGAATAATTTTTTGGATAGCGTGGCAAGGACCATCGGATCATCATTAATATCCTGTAATAACACGCTTTGGTTTAATAATAGTATGCCTAGATTTGATATTTTTTGGAGTTGTTGCGCAACCTCAGTGTTAATTTCATTGGGATGATTGCAATGAATGACGAATATAATTTTTAATCGACTCGATTTTAAGGTGTCTAATAACGTGGCTGTTATTCGATCAGGCAGCACGATGGGTAATCGAGTGTGAATCCGTAGGTATTCAACATGCTCAATACCTTCTATGTTTTGTATCACTTCTTGTAGGCGTCGATCAGAAAAAGTGAGCGGATCACCACCACTGAGTATTACCTCATTGATTGAATGGTTTGATTTGATATAGTCACTAATTTGTAACCAATTAGAGTTTGTTATATTCGCTTCAGAGTAAGGGAAGTGTCGTCTAAAGCAATAACGGCAATGTACTGCACAGGCAGCGGTTAAGGTGAGTAATACCCGTCCATGGTATTTATGGAGCAGACCGGGTATCACCATTGAGTCTACATCCCCTACTGGATCAAGTGTGTATGCTGGATTAGGGTGTAACTCATCCACAATGGGTAATACCTGCAATAGTAATGGATCGCGTTCATCGCCTTTGGTCATTCTTTGCGCAAAACTCAGTGGCACCAACATCGGAAAGCTAATTGAGTTTAGTTTCTCGGTATTAATGAATTTAGTAGGCAAATTTAAATAATTTAACAAGCTTATTGGATCACGAAAGGCATTTTGTAAGGATTTTTGCCATGAATCTTGGCAAGAATTCTCGGTTGCGGCATTTGAAACTCGCGATATTATAGGTGTTTGGTGTATCATATCGAATCTTTAATCCATTACTAGAGGATGCTATGGCAACGTATAGTACCAATGAATTTCGCAACGGTCTTAAAATAATGCTTGATAATGCGCCATGCTCGATAATCGAGAATGAAATTGTGAAACCTGGCAAAGGTCAGGCTTTTAATCGAGTTAAAATTCGAAATTTGTCTACAGGCCGTGTTATTGAACGTACTTTTAAATCCGGCGAATCTGTTGAAGCGGCAGATGTAATGGATACTGAAATGCAATATTTATACAATGACGGTGAACTCTGGAACTTTATGCATCCAGAGACATTTGAGCAAGTAGCAGCAGATAAAGCCGCTATTGGTGAAAATGAAAAGTGGTTAAAAGAGCAAGATGAAGTAACCGTGACACTATGGAATGGTACTCCAATTGCAATAACACCACCGAATCATGTCACTTTAAAAGTGACCCAAACTGATCCCGGTGTGCGGGGTGATACCTCAGGTGGAGGTGGCAAACCAGCCACTACGGAAACCGGTGCAGTAGTACGTGTACCTCTTTTTATTGATGAAGGTGAATTAATAAAAGTTGATACTCGTAATGGTGAATACCTTGGTCGAGTTAAAGAAGATTAGACTTAGTTAATCGTCAATAAATTTTTTATTAACTCATGTCAGAGAACTCTTGGCAAGCTACAGCAAGTTTGAAGGTGTTGCAGGTTCGTGCTGATTTAATTTCGATCATACACAATTTTTTTCAAGAGCAGGGAGTATTGCAAGTTGATACCCCTGCTATTTCACAGTTTGCCAATACCGACCCGAGTATCAGTAGTTTTACCGTCCAACAGCAAGAAACAAGCAATAAGCCACACAATTTCTATTTACATACTTCGCCAGAATTTCCGATGAAACGATTACTTGCTGATGGTATGGGCTCTATCTATCAAATTTGTAAAGTTTTTAGGGCAATGGAAAGTGGCCGATACCACAACCCTGAGTTTACAATGTTAGAATGGTATCGAATTGATTTGGACCATTTTGAATTAATGACAGAAATCGAAACGTTAATGGCTAGCATTAATATAAAATATCCATTTTTTGATTCTGTTGAAAAAATATCGTATCAACATTTATTTTTAAATTACCTCGATATTAATCCCATTAACTCAACTCGAACAGAATTACAACACTATGTGGAACAAAATGTTACAGCATCAATTCATAACATAGAAAATTTTAGTCATAATGATATTTGCGATTATTTAATGTCGCACCTCATACAAGAACAAATGCCAAATAAAAGTTTGATTTTTGTTTATGATTATCCTGCTACACAAGCATCTTTAGCGCAACTAAATACCGATAAATTGACCGCGCGTCGATTTGAAGTGTTCGTATCGGGAATAGAGTTAGCCAATGGTTTCCATGAGTTGCGTGACGCACAAGAACAACGGAATCGTTTTTTAAATGATCAAAAAATCAGAAGCGAATCGAATCAATCAGTATATCCAATTGATGAAAATCTAATTCAAGCGCTGCATGCAGGTTTACCAAATTGTGCGGGAGTCGCATTTGGCTTAGAACGGTTATTAATGCTTTTAGTCAATGCTAAACACATTAACGAGGTTTTGACATTTCCATTTGAACGGGCCTAAATTTAGCCCCGTACTGAGTTCAAGTTAGCTTAGTATACGGCCAATATTTTGTCCCATAATAATACTTTTCTCTGCAACCAAGTCTTTATCCCATGATATTTTATCGTCACCGAATAATAAAATAACCGTCGAGCCCATATTAAAGCGAGCAATTTCTTCACCACGTTTAAACGCAATATTTTGATTTTCAAACGACCAGGAACGAATGCCAAAACGAGTTGGTGGAGTAATAACACCTTGCCAGACAGTTTCAATACTGGCAACAAAAATTGCACCTACCATCACAACGGCTATCGGGCCGAGCTCGGTATCAAAGAAACACACCACACGCTCATTTCTGGCAAACAGCCTTGGTATAGCGCGCGCAGTTGCAGGGTTAACACTAAACAATCTTCCGGGTATATGAACCATTTCGGTGAGCGTGCCGTCAACTGGCATGTGAATTCGATGGTAATCACGGGGGGATAAATACAATGTTGTAAAATGGCCGTTGTTAAATTTTGGTATGTATGCGGATTGATTACCTAATAAGCTCGACATCGTGTAATGATGATTTTTAGCTTGAATGATGACACCATCGCGTATTTTGTCAGCCTGGCTGACACAACCGTCCACTGGGGAGGCTATTTTGTCTGCAGTGCAGATTGGACGATGTTGGGCTTTAATTGCTCTTGTAAAAAACTGGTTAAAGCTAGCATACGATTTCCAATCTTCATTTTGAGCAATACTCATATCAACATGGTATTTTTTAATAAACCACGGTGTAAACCAGTTTAAAAAAATCCTATTTTGCCAACGGGTTAATGCCAGCATCATTAGTGACAACAAGTGGTGTGGTAATAAATATTGTAGCCGGGTGAACAGGTATTCTTTAATTGTCGTATTAGACATGCTTATTTACTTAACCGTTTTTGTACTTTTGCAATGACAGAGACTGTAATATTATGTTGAAATTGTAAAACCAAATTTATTTTATTATCGAGCTGTATGGCATCTTTGGGTAATATCATCATTAAATGCAAACCGCCAGGAGCAAATTGTATTGTTGAATTAGCTTTAATTGTTAAGCCATTTTGTCTTACCATTTTAGCCATGTGATTAACAATTTGAGACTCGTGTATTTCAATATTCTGAAATTTTGAACTCGTTACTGTTAATAATTTTATGTTGTTACTATAGTTATTTTTAATGGTTAAATAACCGGCATACATTGTACTGCCAGGCGGACCATCGGCAACCCAGGCATTTGTGACTGTAATTGAGTCATTTGCGTAAGACTGCGTAGCAAGCATTAAAAATAAAACGGCACCCAGATTACTGTGGATAATCTTTGTATCAAAGTTCATTTTATTATTTAGAAAAATAATTGTTTAGAGCAAGGAAGTTATCGCTAATATCATTTGCTATATGGGGTGTAGAAAAAATGGCACGTAGATTTGCATTAGGATCGATTAAATATATTTGGGCGCTGTGTTCAACGCTATAACTGCCATCAGATTTGCCTTGGTTATCATAAGCATAATGCACACCCAGTTGTTTGGTTAATTTAGTGATTTCTATTAACGGGCCAGTCACACCAATAAAATCGGAATGATAATATTCAACATAGGATTTTAATTTACCGGGTAAATCTCGGTTCGGATCAACCGATACAAAAATAAGTTGTTTTGGAAAATTTTGGGAGACAGCGGATCGGTTTTTTTGTTTAATATTACTCCAAACCTGCTGCATTGTTGTTAATGTTGTCGGACAAACATCCGGGCAGTGAGTAAATCCAAAAAATACAAAAGACCATTTACCATTAAAACTTTTATGAGAAAAAAGTTGTTGATTATGATTTATTAACTTGAACTCGGAAATAGGGAATGCTCGATTCAGTGCAATCGACTCAAGACCGGGTGGCACAGGAATTAAATTAGCCTTGTTATTATTTGCTACGGTGTTATTTGTGGTTTTAGAATAAAACCAGGCGCCAGTTGCCGCACTGATAATGGCAACGATGACAAAGATACTGATGTATTTTCGATTAGCTTGGGACATCTGAATATTATCCCACGATTATCAGATTAATATCAGTCAAAAAACAATTAACTATCGAATTTCGATTATCAAAATGGGAAATAGACGATTTTTGGTTGTTTTTATTGAGAACATCACGAGAACTATTTGAATTTGGCATTAAAAAGCGCTAAGGTTATTAAAACCTAAGAGATTACTTAAATGAATAATGTTAACTATATAATAAATAAGAATAAACGCCCAATTTTTACTCCGGAGTTAGAGCCTTGTTTTGTAGAATCAACTCAAATGGCTGACATTCCTCTACTTGGATGGGTTGCCGCCGGAGTACCGGTAGACTTATTTGAGAATCGTGAGTCCGTATCGGTGCCATCAAATATGATACTTAAAAATAGCTATGCACTACGGGTGCGTGGTGAGTCAATGATCGATGATAATATTCAGGACGGTGATGTTATTGTTATCCAAAAACGCGAATCTGCTGAAAATGGCCAATCGGTCATTGCCATGATAAATGGCGAGCAAGTGACATTGAAGAAATTTTATGTTGAACGGGACGGCATTCGTCTACAACCCGCAAATCCTGATATGGAACCAATTTATTTACGAAATGAAGACGTTCAAATCTTGGGAATTGTGACAGGTGTGATTCGATCGCTTAATTAATAAACTGTTTGCTATAAAAAACAGTACGAGATCCAAACGATCTCGTATCGTTACATTGAGTAGTCTAAAAGTTTACATTAGAGCTCAATTGGTGAGTCTGCGGTATTGCCCCAGTCTGACCAAGAACCCGGATAGCCTTTAATTTGCTCATACCCTAAAGATTTCAAAACGATATAAGTATGAGCCGAGCGGTGATGGGTTTGACAATGAGTGATAATTAATTTGTCTTTAGTGATACCCAGAGCTTCTAAGGTGCTCGATAATTCAGCTTGTGATTTTAACCGCAAATTATTGCTTTTATCCATTGCTTCAGTCCACTCCCAATTAACAGCTCCAGGTATATGACCACCCCGTTCTGCAAAGGCTTTTTGCCCGGTGTATTCTGGTACCGAACGAGAATCTAAGATAACAACATTTGAGTCGTCTAAGTGTTCACGAATAAAAGCTTGATTTGCAACAGGTTCCTCAATCAAGCTTGATTGATAATTGTCACACGGACTAGGGTAGGATACTGTATTGGTAACAGCATGATTGTTGGCCATCCAATCTTGAATACCCCCATCGAGCAACGAATAATGTTTATGGCCAATGGACTCTAGTGTCCATAATAATCGACATGCGCGACCACCACCTTCATCATCATACGCGATAACATGAGTATCATCGGATAACCCAAGGGAATTAAAAACAGCATTTAATTGTTGTTCGTTAGGGATTAAGCCCATACGTGGCGGTTCTATACGAACAATCCATGAATAATCCAAAAAGACCGCACTTGGAATATGATTTTGGATGTAACTTGTGGGGCTGCCCATATCAACGAGTAAAATCGTGTTAGTTGAATTTTGGAGTTCCTGTTCAAGTTGAGATGCACTTATAATTAACGGAATTTGATTATTACTATTATCATTACTCATATCATTACTCTTTGGCCTGGCCTTTCGTTAGTGATTATTATTTCAAAGGTATTATAACTGACTTTAAGCGGGGGCAAAATATCATATATTGTTTATTAAATTACAAAAGGGTATTTACCCTGATTATTTATACAGGTATTCAACGATTATATTTGTATATTTACATTCAGTTTATAACCGGATGTCGGTATAATTTATAGTCTTAAGGCTCGACATTTTTAACAAAAAACTAAATTATAGGCGTACTTTTTATGACAACTTCTTTTCAACCACCGATTCGAACACTTATGGGACCAGGTCCTTCTGATGTCAGTGAACGTGTGTTATCCGCACTTGCACGACCAACAATAGGGCACCTCGATCCTGCTTTTGTCAGCATGATGGATGAACTCAAAGAATTATTGAAATATGCTTTTCAAACAAAAAATGAATTAACTTTTCCTGTTTCTGCCCCAGGCTCAGCCGGTATGGAAACCTGTTTTGTTAACTTGTTAGAGCCCGGTGATAAAGTAGTGGTTTGCATCAATGGTGTATTTGGCAATCGTATGAAAGAAAACATTGAACGCTGCGGTGCTACTGCAATAGTGGTTGAAGATGCTTGGGGTGAAGTAGTTGATCCTCAAAAATTAGAAGATACATTAACAGCAAATGGTGATGCACGGTTTGTAGCATTTGTGCACGCAGAAACGTCAACGGGAGCATTGTCTGATGCCAAAACCTTAGTTGAAATTGCGCATAAACACGGTTGTTTAACAATTGTTGATGCCGTCACATCACTAGGTGGCTCACCATTAAAAGTGGATGAATGGAAAATTGATGCAATTTATTCTGGTACGCAAAAATGTTTATCTGCACCTCCGGGATTATCCCCAGTTTCATTTAGCCAACGCGCTGCTGATTTAATTTCAAACCGAAAAACAAAAGTTCAAAGCTGGTTTCTAGACATGAGTTTAGTGATGGGTTATTGGGGTGGTGATGGCAAACGAACTTATCACCATACTGCACCAGTTAATTCACTTTATGCCTTGCACGAATCGCTTCTTATTTTAAAAGAAGAAGGTTTGGAAAACTCCTGGAAACGGCATTCATACTTCCATAATGTATTACGTGCAGGAATCGAAGCAATGGGCTTATCGTTTATTGTAAAACAAGGTGATAATTTACCACAGCTAAATAGTGTCACTATTCCGGGTGGTATTGATGATGCTGAAGTACGAGGCCGTTTATTAAAAGATTATAATTTAGAAATTGGTGCCGGATTAGGCACGCTTGCAGGTAAAGTATGGCGAATTGGTTTAATGGGTCATGCCTGTAATCAAGCAAATGTTGAAAAATGTTTGGGTGCATTAAATGAGGTGCTTGTTGATTTAGGCGCACCTATAGAAGCAGGTTCGGCATTAGCTGCTGCAACTGCCTATATGGCTGACAATAAATTGTAAGAATTTAACTCATTTTTTACAAATATAATATTATGGGATGGTAGACAACAACTATCATTCCATAATTTATACCTCTAATACACTATTTTTAATTTTTAATATAAATTCAATTATTTATCGATAATAATTTGAAATTTAAATTAATGTCCCCACAATACTAATCTATTCGTGTTTTTTGTAAATGCGCCAAAATTGCAAACATAATTAAAACCTATAACTATCAATAACTTATACTTTAAGGAAAAACCAATGACCGTCGAAGCAAAAAAAGAAACTTTGAGCTTTCAAACTGAAGTAAAACAACTGCTCCATTTGATGATTCATTCTTTATACTCTAATAAAGAAATATTTCTTCGTGAATTAATATCAAATGCCTCAGATGCCTGCGACAAATTACGATTCGAAGCAATTGCCGATGATGCCTTATATGAAGGTGATTCTGAACTGAAAATTCGAGTGTTGGTTGATAAGGAAGCTAAGACTGTCACTATTAAAGATAATGGAATCGGCATGACTCGAGAAGAAGTCATTGAGAACATTGGTACTATTGCTAATTCGGGTACTAAAAAGTTCCTTGAAAAAATGACGGGTGATGAGACGAAAGACGCGCATTTAATTGGACAATTTGGTGTGGGGTTTTATTCTTCATTTATTGTTGCAGATAAGGTGACGGTATTAACTCGTAAAGCGGGAATGGCTGCAGAGCATGGCGTTCAATGGCAATCGGGTGGTGAGGGTGAATTCACACTGGAAAATATCGATTTGGATGAACACGGTACATCGGTAGTATTGCACCTAAAAGAAGATGAGCTAGAATTTTCAGAAGATTATCGAGTTCGATCAGTTATATCTAAATACTCTGATCATATAACGCTTCCTATTATTATGAAAAAAGAAGTTGTTCCTGAAGTCGATGATAAAGACGCGGATGATAAAGATAAAAAAGATGAAGTAACAGAAGTAACTTATGAAGATGAAACGGTCAATCAGGCTTCGGCATTGTGGGTTCGTTCTAAAAGCGAGATAAGTGAAGAAGAGTATAATGATTTCTATAAGAGCTTGTCTTATGATTATAGTGATCCGATGCTGTGCATGCATAATAGAGTAGAAGGAACTCAATCTTATACCACTTTATTTTATGTTCCAACTAAAGCACCATTTGATTTATGGGATCGAGAAAAACGTCAAGGTATTAAGTTATACGTGAAACGCGTTTTTATTATGGATGATAGCGATCAATTAATGCCAAACTATTTACGTTTTATTAAAGGTGTTGTTGATTCTGATGATTTGCCATTAAATATTTCGCGTGAGATTTTACAAAAAAATAAACAAATCGATACTATTCGAAATGGTTCGGTAAAGAAAATTCTTGCTCAATTAGAAAAAACGGCTAAAAATGATAAGGATGCTTATCTATCATTTTGGAAAGAGTTTGGTAATGTTTTAAAAGAAGGCCCATCTGAAGATTTTTCTAATAAAGATAAAATATCCAAGCTACTGCGTTTTGGTTCTACTCATTCAAATACTGAAGTTCAAGATGTATCGCTAGAAGATTACATCGCAAGAATGAAAGAAGGCCAAAATAAAATTTATTATATTACTGCCGATTCATTCGCATCAGCCAAAAATAGTCCTCATCTCGAAATATTCAGAACCAAAGATATTGAAGTATTGTTATTGTGGGATCGGGTTGATGAGTGGATGATGTCCTATTTAACTGAGTTTGATGGTAAGGATTTTGAATCTGTTGCTAAAGGTGACTTAGATCTTGGTGATCTTGAAGATAAAGAAGATAAAGAAAAAGTTGAAAAAGCAGCTGATGAATATAAATCTTTAATTGAGCACATGAAGAAAGTACTTGAGGGTAAGGTTAAAGAAGTTAGAGTGACAAATCGTTTAACTAATTCGCCATCGTGTCTTGTCGTCGAACAGCAAGATATGGCACTTAATATGCAAAAATTATTAAAACAAGCCGGTCATCAGGTTCCAGACTTACAACCAACGTTGGAAATAAACCCGAAACATCCATTAGTTGAACGTTTAAATACAGAAACTGATGATTCTCGATTTGAAGATTGGGCCTTTATACTCTTTGAACAAGCATTATTGAGTGAAGGTGGTCAATTAGAAGATCCTGTTTCGTTTGTTAGCAGAATGAACGGTTTGTTGTTAACATTGACTAAAGATAATTAGAAAACAAAATATTATAAATAAGCACATTATAATATAGCAATAAGTACAAAAAGCTGAAAATGATCAAGTCTATTTCAGAAATAAAGTTACTCTGATAAGAGTGATGTATTCTTTTTGTATTTATTGCACTAATGTTTATTGTTCGATCTGCTATTACTGATTGATATGAAGTACCAATGATAAGAATTGAGCGTTTTTGATTAAATTTTTCACCTATTTAGGGAATTCCCTAAATGACAGGTTAAGCTGAATTCAATAGAATAAAATTAATGTTAATACGGTTCATTTTGAAGTGTATTAGGTAATTTTGAGAGTTTAGTATGACTTTACGAAAAATAGTAGCACATCGTGTTCATCCAAGTTACCAATCGCTTGCGCAAGAAATTTACGAGTGTGGCCATACCAAAAGCGTTAAGCCTCAGGCATTGGGTGAAATTGATGTTACCCAAAATAGGTGTGTAAAGTGTATAAAGGGAATGCCAGTTGACATTCCTATATCCGAATTAAAATCATTGCAAGGCAAAGATCTTGGGAAAATGCTTATTATTGAACGTTTGTATCGGTGCCTTGATTATCATTTAAACGTAACCGAAAAATCACGCGGTTCCATAAATGGTAATTTGGACAGTATTGATTTAGCAATTGCAGATGCACATACGGTGCTTCATGATGCCGGTTTTTTAATAGACTCAACGGTCGTCACAAAGCCAATTGAAATGGCTGCAGTCGAGTCAGAGTCGGTACTTGATTCTGATGAAGAATTTGGTATTGTAAACGAAGAATTTACCAGCAAAAATAGTTAAACAGAAATTTAAATGAGTTTTGTATTGAAGTTATTTACTTTTAAGCAGAATGACAGTATTAGGAATTATTTATCCATGACAATGTTAGCAACAATAGAACAAAAATTAGCAAATGATATTAATTTATCTCATTTAGAAGTAATTGATGAATCGGGTAATCATAATGTTCCAGAAGGATCTGAATCGCACTTTAAAGTTATATTAGTAACTGATGAATTTGCGGATAAAAGCTTGTTACAACGTCACCGAATGGTAAATGCTGTCTTAGTTGAGGAATTACAGCATAAAATTCATGCACTTGCTATTCACACCTACACTGTACAAGAATGGTCCGATCAAAATAATAATGCGCCGATGTCTCCGCCATGCCTCGGTGGTTCTAAATAATCCTCAAAAAGTCTGCTTTTGCTCTAGACAATGATAATTTAACCGACATACTCTTTACTAGAGTGATGATTTTATAATAAAATTCATTTTAATTAATGAGGATAATAAAATAAAATTTCAATTAAGAAAGCAATTTGTCTGTCTAGTAGTTTGTAGCTTTTTGATTAGCAGCTGTGCCCCACAAAAATATACCACTGTCGAGACTCGTGCATTTTCATTAAAGAAAGGTGATTTAGCCAAGTTTGGTGTTGCATTTATAACGCCATCGACCGTCACAGGTCAAGAACAAGATATCCAGTCATTAGCACTCAGCTTCACAAGTTTAATGACAGAATTACGGCCAGATATATTGATTATGCCGTTATCAGATACGTTAGGTTTGATTAATAAGGCAGGCTTGATTGAAGATTATAAGAAAATGTATCGTAATTATCGTGACACAGGAATTTTTGATCAAGATATTATAAAAAAAATCAGTAAAGTTACCGGTAAACGTTATTTAGCACAATTAAAATTGAGTGAATTTAGCCAGGAAACTGCTACTCGATTTTCATTTGGTTTTAGAATTATTGATACTAAAAAAGCAAGAATGCGATTATTCTTTCAAATATGGGATAGCCATAATGGCACTATAGCGTGGGAAGGCAGTGCGGAATTAAACTATTCCTATGATACCATCACAAATAATACCATTAATTTTAAAACAGTCGTTCAAATCACCGCAATCGAACTAGTAAAAGAAATCCCGAGGTAGAAAATCGTACACGATTTTCGAGTCCTTAAATTTCGAGTCCTTAAATTTCGAGTCCTTAAATTTCGAGTCCTTAAATTTCGAGTCCTTAAATTTCGAGTTTTTTTAAATTTAATCCAATTCCAGCTCAGAAAACAATTCTACCCAGTGCTTAACGTCTAATGAAGTATTACTCTGTAAATGATGTAAACAGCCTATATTGGCTGTGGCTATAATTTCTGGATAGTCCGCTTCAATATTCTTAACTTTATTTTGTACTAATTGGTTTGAAATCTCACTTTGTAAAATAGAATAGGTTCCAGCAGAACCACAACACAAGTGTTTATCTTTAATGCTCGTTAATTGATAGCCGGCGTTTGTAAGAATATTCTCAACGACACCGTTTAATTTCATTCCATGTTGTAAGGTACATGGTGCATGAAATGCAATGCGCTTATTAGCATTTTTAAATTTTGATAAATCAATATTTTGCAGAACTTCACTAATATCTTGGCATATTGAAGAGACTTTTTTTGCCTTTTCAGCGTATTCAGGAACTGATTGCATTATAAAACCATAGTCTTTCACCATGACACTACAACCACTAGCATTAACTATTATAGATTCAACACCATTTTGAATTAACGGCCACCATCGATCAATATTATTTTTAATGGTGGTTACGGTTTTTGTTTCTTCAGTTAAGTGATGAGTCACCGCGCCACAGCATAGCACTTCGGGTATTTCGATTATTTCTATTTTTAATTTATTTAATAACTTTATTGTGGCTATATTTATTTGTGGCGCCATTGTTGGTTGAGCGCAGCCAGACAGTAAGATCATTTTTCGAGAGAATGTCTCTTGATTTACTTTATGTTGAACTTTGGCGGGCAAGGTTATTTTAAAATGCGAAGGCAGAAAAAAATTAAAGTAAGATGATAACTTAAATAAAAATGAAAATCGTTTTGGATGAGGTAATATAGTAATTAGTAATTGTCGCTTAAATCTGTCTAATAATGTTCGTTTGATAGTTTTATCTACGTATTTCCTACCGATGTCCAATAGATGTCCATACTCTACACCGGAAGGGCAAATAGTTTCACAGGCTCGACAAGTAAGGCATCTGTCTAGGTGTAATTGCGTTTTCCGAGTAACTTGTTCGCCCTCAAGAATTTGTTTTATTAAATATATTCTGCCGCGAGGGCTATCGAGTTCATTACCGAGTAGTTGGTAGGTTGGGCAAGTTGCAGTGCAAAAACCGCAGTGGACGCAGCTTCGAAGAATCTTGTCTGCAATATGATATTCTGGGATATCTTTATAATGTTCCGAAATGTTAGTTTGCATATTTTAATAATGCCTAATACTTAAGTCTCGAATTATTGAATGTCTGTTATTAAAGATCAGCATATAATTTTCCAGGATTAAGAATGTGTTTTGGATCAAACGCTTTTTTTAATTCCAGGTGTATTTTTTGTAACGGTTTTGATAGCGGTTGAAATATTTGATTATTTTGTTCACTATTTCGAAATAAAGTGGCATGGCCTTTAGCTTGTAATGCTAATTTAAAAATGTCCATGTCGTTTCGTTCACTAAAAAACCACCTTTCTGCACCAGCCCAATTATAAAGTATATTATCATTTATAGTGAATGGCGGTGTCCCAGGTTTTACTGATACACGCCATAGTGGCTTTTTAGTATTAAAGAAATTTAAAGTATTATTGTCTAATTGTTGCCACGAAAAAGAAATAGTGGTTTTATTTAAATTTTCACCACCAATACTTTTGTGTGCGGCGTTAACGGTACTTTGGGTACCGGACAATCGAATAAATAACTGGTTATTGATGTACACTAAACCTGATATCGGCAAGGGTTGTCTTTTAAGGTGGACCATTAAGCTCAGTGCTGCATCCGTTGATAACTCTTGGACTATCGTTATTTCTGTTTCAGGTTGCGGTAATACTTTTATTGATATATCGAGTAATACTCCTAAGGTACCAACAGAACCTGTTATAAGTCTTGAGGCATCATAACCTGCAACATTTTTAATGACTTCTCCGCCAAAGCGTAATGCTTCTCCTTTACCGTTAATTATTCGGGTGCCAAGAACAAAGTCACGAGCAGCACCGGCAAAGGGACGACGGGAACCAGATAAGCCACACGCAATTGTGCCACCGATAGTTGAATTAGAATCATAATCCGGTGGGTCGAAGGCGAACATTTGATTATTTTCGTTTAATGCCGATTTAATTACTGATAATTTGGTACCAGAGCGTACAGTGATAACCAGCTCGGAAGGTTCATAGTTTAATATTCCGGTGTGGGAACTTATATTTAGTTCTTCGTAATTAATTGTTCGCCCATAAAAGGCCTTGGAGTTACCGGCGATAATGTGCAAAGGTGTTTCTGTACGATAGGCATCTTTAATTTTTGAAATTAAAAATTCACTACTATCAGTATCTTTTGAAGAATTCATAAATAAATTAAAAACGATCCAGTTCGGGAAATTTAATTTCACCCTTGTGTACATGCATTGCGCCTAGCTCCGCACAACGGTGTAAGCTTGGTACGGCTTTTCCAGGATTTAAAATATTGTCTGGATCAAATGCGTATTTAATTGCATGAAATTGATGCAGTTCAGCAGTATTAAATTGAACGCACATTTGGTCGATTTTCTCTATTCCAACGCCATGCTCTCCAGTGATGGTGCCACCAACTTTAATACAAAGCTCTAAAATATCAGCACCAAATCGTTCAGTTTTTTCTAATTCTCCGGGTATATTGGCGTCATACAATATAAGCGGGTGTAGGTTGCCATCTCCAGCATGGAACACATTGGCAACCGGTAAATTATAATGTGTGGATAGTGCTTGAATGGTTTCTAATACTTGCGCTAATTTGCTGCGGGGTATGGTGCCATCCATGCAATAATAATCTGGAGCCAATCGACCAACTGCAGGAAAAGCGGATTTTCGTCCTTGCCACAGTTTTAATCTTTGCTCTTCTGTTTCAGATACGGTTATCTGGTAAGCATTGTTTTTATTTAATATTAACTTTACAGCTTGTGTTAGTTCGATGACCTCATCTTCATTACCATCAAGTTCACACAATAATATGGCTTGCGCATCAGTAGGGTATCCTGCGTGAATGAAATCTTCAGCTGCTTTAATTGCTAGGTTATCCATCATTTCTAACCCGGCGGGTATTATGCCGTTTGAAATAATATCGCTAACCGCTTTTCCTGAGTCTGTAATATCACTAAATGCGGCTAACAAAACACAATTAAATTTAGGTGTTGGTAGTAATTTTACAACTACCTGAACGATGATTCCTAGCAGGCCCTCAGAGCCGGTTAATAGTGCAAGTAGGTCATAACCGGGTGAGTCGTATGCTTCACTGCCAACGGTTATTAAAGTCCCATCGTATAATATTATTTTTAACTCTAGAATATTGTGGACGGTTAAACCGTATTTTAAACAGTGTATGCCACCAGAATTTTCTGCAACATTTCCGCCAATGGTACAAGCAACCTGGGATGATGGATCCGGTGCATAATAAAGACCAAATTGCGAAGCAGCTTCAGATATGGCTAAGTTTCGAACGCCTGGTTCAACACAGGCTGTTGCGGCCGCCGGATCAATATTGAGTATTCGGTTTAATTTAGCTAGATTTAAGATAACTGCAGTATCAAATGGAAATGTACCACCAGACAAGCCGGTGCCGGCTCCGCGAGCGATAATTGGAACACTATATTGTTGACAGAGTGATACGATTTTTTGAATTTGTTCAATATTATTTGGAATCACGACCATCATTGGTAGTGCTCGATAAGCTGATAAACCGTCACATTCGTAAGGTCTTAAATCTTCAGGATCGGATAAAATATCTTGAGCTGGAATAACAGATTTAAAGTATCCGATTAATGAGGCCTTAGATATTGTAGGCTGTGGCAGGTGTTCGCTATGTATCATAGGAATGTCGTTCTTGTCTAGGACTGTTATAGCTATTGGTGTCGCAGTATCTAAGTAATAATAGCGTTATAATAAACGTATTACGTGTAATATTAAACCATTATAAAACATTATTTGTAACTATTCAGCGTAACTTAAAAAGAGTGGAAGAGTGAGGATTTGGAACTGAAATAGCCTAATCAAGACCGTGTGCCGCAGGACGCAACCCAGGTTGCTCTCTCTTGCTTCG
>VAOX01022484.1_pt1 | contig 25913 bp, 23 predicted proteins | sample 3393891 | NCBI WGS metagenome assembly VAOX01 (sample SAMN08290429, study PRJNA428436) | hydrothermal vent metagenome | isolation source: Deep-sea hydrothermal vent chimney | place: Indian Ocean: Southwest Indian Ridge | depth 2822 m m | reverse complement strand
GTGCAATTTGAGGTGTAACGCCATCACCGAACGGGTGAATAACGAAACTATAGAATATTCAATACTCTCAATAACTTACCGCACTGTTGCGTGGTCAACTGGTGAATTTAGGATTAATCTAGGGTAAATGGTGTTCCTGCATTACGCTATGCTCCATACAGGCTACGCCAGATTCATTTGCACTCGGGTGTGGAGTAGCTCGGATGGAGCGCAGTGTAATGCAGGATTTATATGAATGCCCATTGTAAATTCATCTGTATGGCGGCGTGTGAGTAGTAATGGCTCAGGTTGCCCCTGAATGGTGTCAAATCGAGGCGGAAAATGTGAGCATACAGGTGTATGAGATCATTTTCTAACGAAGAGTTGGCGACATTCAGGGGCAAGCTGAGCCATTACCGGTTGGAGATGTGAGAAATGACCTGACTCAGGGCGTGGTCGAAGACGGAGTGATCTTCAAGCATCTGGGATCGGTCATCAAGCAGTTCCTGGCAGAATGTCTCAGCATCCTTTTCAATAACCATACTGCCTTTTCTATCTACAAAAATGAGTCTGGCGCTCTCCTGAGTTATAATCGATAACTTCAAACGGCGAGGCGGCAAGCCCTGGCCAGTAAAAATTTTAAACCACACGCCAGGCCTAACAAATTTTGGCAGGTCAGCAATTAATGACTGGGCTGATCTGGCCTGCTCCTCAGCAGGGCTAAGACCGTCGTTGCTTTTATCGGCATAAATAGAGTCTTTCAGACGCTTGTCGTCTTCTTTTTCAACAGCCGTCTGTTCAAAAAATTCAGAACTGTTAATTGTCTTTTCATAGTATTTTCTAAGATTGGCTGTTGCCATGAAAATTCTTTCTTTATTTTGCTTCGTTGTTGCCAGTTTATCCTGAACAGTATTGACAATTTCATGATAATTGTTTTTCAACGAGTGCCACTCTTTATGGTTGCTTACCGGACCAAGTGACTTGGTGAGGATTTTTAGAATATCTATGGATTCCTGCCATTCATAACTGCTTTTCCCGTATTTCAGGTAGCAGCCAAACATATAAGTAGACCAGTTATTCAGCAGCAATGGCTGTACGGGTTTCGCCAGCTTAATGTTCATAGTGTGGTACTGAAGTTCGGATAGAACCAGCTGTCTGGCATGTTCCTGTATAAATTGCCTGCGTGTTACATCTTCGTTCTGCCGGAGTTTTTTCTGCTCAATAGTGGTCAGGCGCTGTAATGAAGATAGTGCGGTTCTAAAACTGATGGTATTTCTGTCGAAGCTGCGTAACAACTGATCTATCACCAGGTTGATAGTCTGATATACCGTGTTTTTTTCTTCTTCAATGCCAATGCCAAGGTGTGCAATGGTATCGAGCAGGGTTCGTGCTGAGTGCTTATTGTCGTAGAAGAAGTTATGGTCGAGTAATGATGTTTTGATAACCGGTATCTGTAGTCTGAGTAACAGGCTTTTTACGGCATCCGAGATATTAATGTCACGCAGGAATGCGCCAAAAATCATTTCAACAAAGTCGATTGTGCGGCCATCAATTTGATTCATTGATTTTGGTATGGCGACTTTATTGAGCTTTGCCATGCTGTTTAGCAGGGCGGCCTTAAATGAATCGGTGTTGATATTCACCTGCTGGCCTGCAATATAGCTCGATTTGTAGGTGAGCTGGATGTTGTTGAGTGCTTTTAGCACATCATCCCGGTTGAAAAAGTTTTTGCCGGATGCGGTTGCCTTCAGGGCATTCCCCTCATCGGATGCATTTCTGACATAGTCACTAATAACTTTTGATACGTATTCTTTGTTCTGAATACCGGAGGAACTCATTTTAGGGGTATTGTCAAAGGCATTATTATCAGCGCTCATGTGCACTCTTCCTGGCTAGTGTTCAAGACTAAAATTACGTGGCACACCAAGTAAGACGATATCAGGAGGATTTAATCTAAACCCACCAAAGTCAGAATTTGACTATAGACATACGTTATGTGCACTTTATATTACAGAATCGGTATCTGCGTGCTTTTAACATTTGATGGATTGCATTTACTATAAAGCGAATGCAGCCATTAGAGCTTATAGTAAGCTTTTCAGGGATATAAAAGCGTGAACAAGTTCACGAACATTGATATATCTCAATTTGGCTGTTACTTTTATAGTAAATTTAGCTGTTTTTTTCAAAAAAGCAAGTTTTAAATGCCAAATTATTATATACAGCGTAGTTGTCTGGATCAACGGAGGTCGATAAACGATCCTGTCTGTATATTATACCCCTGACGTGGTGGGTTGCAAGGAAGGCCGTCAGGAAAGGTGATTTTTTTATCATGATGTTGCAATAATGTTATTGATACCTATATGCCGGCTTTTACCTAATGTTCTACATAGATATCTATATATTGGCCCTTTGTATATCTATAAACCTTGTGATATTTGTGTATATGTGGATTATGTCACATACATATAGGTATTCACCCGTATAATCGTACGTGTAATTAACGGGTTGGTTTGAGTCAAAAGTCGTTGTCTATCCGATCAACGGTCTGATTCATCTCTGGCGTCAATAGTTAGTTTCGCTGGAAACGATAACAAACAGGAATAAGAAGCCTGCGGTATATTAATAATGGCCTTACTCATTCTGTGTTCTATTTCAATAAATATCGTGCTTGAACCAGCATAAGAAATTTGCTGCATTGTGTAGCAAATAGCTGATTGTATTGAAATTTTTTCTATACATATCGGTTTATTAAGATCGATATGGTCATTTGTTGTACTGAATGGCCTGTCGATGCTTCATTTATTAGAAAAATAATGAGGAAATCCCATGACCAAAAGAAGAGAAGTGTTAAAGGCAGGAGCTGCTGCAATAGCAACAACCCCTGCAATCTTTGGTGGTGCTGCAATTCCCAGGATGGCAGAGGCGCAATTGTGCCGAGCCGAAGGTATTAGAAGTCCTGGAACTGAACCTGACAGCCCACCCGTAAGTACTTATACTGTACCCTTGTATATTCCACCTGCTATGAAGGAAATTGATCCGGCTACGCTAAATCCGCCGCCCGATCCTGACCGTCACCAGCGTTACGATGAATTTCCGCCTGTGAAGTTCTATGAGCAGCGTTTAACTGAAGGCCTGTGGGAGTATCATCCTGAGCTATCAGTACTTAACCCCTTTTCCGGTGGAGACATGGGTGTAGGTTCACTGGCGTGGATGTTTAACGATGCAACACCAGGTGAAACTCTGGTAGCACGTTATGGTGAGCCTGTTTTTATACGTCGTTATAATGACCTGCCAGCCACAGAAAATGCTTTGATGCCAATCGGTATTCCCTATAGCACTATTCACCTGCACAATGCACATACGGCTTCTGAAAGTGACGGCTATCCTGAAGATTTCACTGGTCCTGGTCAGTTTTGGGATCATCATCATGCAATGTATTTTGCCCGTGGTGATTCGCGTGAAGCACTGGGTAGTCTGTGGTATCACGATCACATGCTTGATTTTACCGCTACTAATGTATATGCCGGTTTATCAGCAATGGCAACGTTCTATGATGATCTGGATTCTGGCGATGAAAACGATCCCAATCCTCATGCGTTACGTCTGCCAGGTACCTATGGCAAGTACGATATCTCATTGATTTTGCATGATGTGCGTTTTGATGTGCAGGGTAACCCTACTTACAATGTATTCGATACTGATGGACACTTGGGTGATCACATTACGGTTAACCGTAAAGTAACACCTTATTTTGAAGTAGAACCTCGTAAGTACCGTTTCCGTGTTTATGATGGTGGCCCTTCACGTCTGTATGAAATCAAGTTAAGCGATTCAAGCAAAATGACCGTTATCTCTACTGATGGTAACTTGCTGGAAGCACCTGTTGAGGTTGATACATTCATTCTCGGCCCTGCGAATCGTCATGACGTAATTATTGATTTTTCCAAATACAGTGCTGGTGAAACGGTTGAGTTTATCAACATCATGGAGCAAATTAATGGCCAGGGTCCAACCGGTCGTTTACTGAGCGATGCCGAAGCGATGCCGGTCATGCAGTTCCGCGTTAATAAGGAGCTTGAAGGTCCTGATAACAGTCGTGTGCCTGATAAACTGCGCGAATTCCCCAGCATTAACCTGAAAGAAGTTGTTGCAGAACGTGAGTGGGTATTTGACCACGATATGGGTCTGTGGACAGTTAATGGCGAATTTATGGATCCAACCAAGGTCTCTGCGGCCCCTCAACAGGGTACTGCTGAAATCTGGACATTCCGTAATGCGGGTAGCTCATGGGCTCATCCTGTTCACGTTCACTTTGAAGAATTCCAGATCATTGAATGGAATGGCAAGCCACCAACGGGTGTGCTCAAAGCACGTAAGGACGTAGCGGTACTGGGTCCTAATGATGTTGCTAAAGTATTCTATCGTTTCGATGATTTCCTGGGTCGTTTTATTATTCACTGTCATAACAATGTGCATGAAGATAATGCAATGATGTTGCGCTGGGATATTGTGCCTAATGACACCAGTGGTGGTTATAAGCCAAAGCCTAAGAAAAAATGGAAGAAAAAAGGCCATCATAAAGGCATGGGGCGTGGATAATGAGTAATTTATCTAAGTATCAAATGACTGTAACCCTGGGAGAACAACGATGAAAACAAATACCAGAAGAGCATTTTTAGCCTCGGCAGCACTGGCTATTCCTGCTGCAGCGACAGCAGCTGTTGCGCCGAAAGCTAATAAATCGGCGTTTAAAGCATGCCCGAGAGCGAAAGGCGGCCCTACTGCCCATCGCTTTCCACAGGTAATCGTGGAAGATCAGAACAAGCGTAAAGCCTGGTTCTATGAAGAAATGGTGAACGATAAACTTGTTTTAGTGAGCTTTACTTCAGTGAAAGGCGAGCAATATTTCCCAATTCTTGACAATCTTGTGAAAGTGCAGGAAATGTTAGGAGATCGTCTGGGAAAAGATGTGTTTATGTACACTGTGACGACCAGCCCTGAAAGGGATACGCCGGAAGATCTTAAAAAACTGGCTGAAAAGCACGGTGCAAACTGGCAGTTCATTACAGGCAAACCGGATGATGTCCGTGAAATACTCGGTGCATTCCATGCCCGCGGTAGCCTGCATGCACTTTCCTGGATTGGTAATGAGTCTACAGGGCGCTGGTTGAACAAACCTAGTCGCCTGCACCCTCTTTATATTGCTGAGGCGGTTGCACGCCTGAGCACGGGTAAAGACCACAAGCCGTTCTTAATTGATATGCACAGTGTTTAAGATAACAACGCATTGAATAAGACTAATTCCTTTATGTGTTGTTTATCTGACATATTTAGGAGGAGGAAAAAAATAATGAAATGTAATACATTTAAAACAAAAGGGCGCGCTGTTATTGCAGCCTCTCTGCTAACCGGAGGCATGGGTATTGCCGGTACGGTACAGGCAGCAGATGGTTGTGTACTGCAAAATGATCCCTTCCTGTCCAATGTGATGGGCATGCCGGTTGATGCATATTTTGGTCATCCGTGTGCGCAGCTTCACCCTGGCCCATCCATTCAGACTCCGTCTGCTGATGGCGTGACTACGTTTGTGGTAACACCAGAAGGTCAGCACCCACCACAGGATCCATTCCTGGAGCCTCCTGGAAGCAACTTCCTGCTTAATGTAGATGAAAATTTACGTGACTTAAGCAATCGGGAAATGCCTAATACAATCCCTTCAACGCCAACTAATCCGTACAATTTACATGACGGCCCTGTGTTGACAAGAGCGATTGATAAAACTAACCCTGAAGATGACCTCGATGCAATTATCGACAAATTTGAAAAGGGCAGGGTACCTCACAGGCTGATCAAAAAGTTATCCAAAAGGGGTGTAGACATCCTTGAAGGTAACCCTGTTGGTCGTGCCTATGATGGTTTCTCCATGCTGCACTACACAGGCCCTAACCGTGTGAAAAAGGTTATTCCTGAGTATGATGCTGATGGTGTACTGATTGGTGGTAATGTTGATGTTAACATGATCTACTTTAACCAGCGCATTGAGTCGGATATGGCCTTTATTGACCCGTCTGAAGTGCAGGAAGTACCTTATACGATAACCTATAAAGTTAAAATTCTGAATCGTGGTATAGAAGATTTCTCGCCCATGAACATGAACTTTAACCGCATTGTTAATCCTGTAACGGGTGCTGACATGCGTGGTCCATTCCATGCATCATACGATGTAACTTTCTTCCCAATGCTGGATGAAGGTACTGAGTACACGGTTAAGATAAAGCAGAATAAGGGCAAGTACCTGAATCTGATCTACACATGGGGCTGGAGAATTCATCCACCACGTGTACAGGTTACAGAGAATGCGCTGAAGACTGCTGGACCTAATGGCTGGACGCTGGTTGAGTGGGAAAAAGCAGCATTCTGTGAAGGTGGCGCAAAAGACCCTGCATGTGATCCTGTAGGCGATCCTGCTGACAGAGCCTATGCAATCGCTCAGATTGGTGATTTAGCACCTTCCAAGCGTATGTGGAATATCTTCAATAAGCTGAAAGCAAAGCCTGTACATGGCAAAAAGCTGAAGAAAGTAGCAGCTAAGCTGCGTAGAGCTTTCCTTGACTGGACTGACCGTACAAGCCTGCCTGAAGGCGTTGAAGCTGATCCTGATGCAACACTGACATTACTGTATGTAAACAATACATTCTTCGGTAATCGCCAGGGTCTGCAGGGTGATGGAAGTAAAATGGGTCCTGCCAGCTTTAAAGGTATAAGCAACGGTAGTGCACATGACTGGAACATCCGTCCATACACTTATAAGGTAACGCTGTTAAACGGGGATCATTTTCCACATGCTTATATGAATGTGGATTTTGGTGGATCACGTGGTTGGGAAAATCATTTCCAGACTACCGATCCTACCACCAATGTTGGGCCACATCCGGTTATTCCACCGGGTTCACCTGCCAATGGCGATCCGTATAACAATCCAGCCAATATCGTTGGAGGGGAAGAAAATGTGTTCCCAATCAACCGTGGTGGTACTGAAGAGTTCCTTCAGCCTACACCGCGTAATCTGGCCGATCCCGTTAATGGTGATCCACAGATGGGTTCTGGTTGTTTCTTCACATTTGGTCGTAACCATGCATGGCCAAATGCGGGCGGACCATGGGGTGCTATCTTTACGCCACCCGTTGCAGCCGATGGAACACCTGGCCTGCACAAAGTTGAGATTGAATACAACTTTGAGCCTAGCCGTCGTTTGAAGATATATCAGTTTGATCCGCTACATCACGATCAGGTTATATACTCTTTACACTAAGGTGTAGTTGTAGTTTACCAGCTCTCTCTTGCCCCACGCGAGGGGGGGCTGGCTTAAATACTCGGCCTGATTCATGTACAATGAGTGATGAAATATAATCAGCAGCATCTTGTGGCCATTTATGTGCCTAGTGTGAAAGCTCCGAAGGTGCTAACCAGCAGAAGTTTTTTTTATTCATTTACCGGCGCTTTATTTACTCGTGGCATCGTTCTGCAATCACTATTACTTACAGTGTTTTTTTCTACAGGGTGCTCTGGCGCACCGCATCAGTTAGAAGACGAATTAGAACCAGCTGCCTGTACTATACAGAAAATCCAGCAACAACAACGAAATGCGCCTGGTCAGTTAATTAAAACAGATTCTAATTCCCTCTCAGCTCAACTGGCCGTTCATACGCTCGGACATACCGTTCGGCAATATCGCTATAAAATAATTCGACGTCTGCCCCATAGTACAACTGCATTTACTCAGGGACTGGCTTTTTATGATAATTATTTATTTGAAGGTACAGGTTTACTCGGCAAGTCGGAAATTCGTAAGCTTGAAACTGAAACGGGAAAGCTATTAAAATCTGTAAAAACAGACCGGCTTGCTTTTGGTGAAGGCATCAGTATTAAGAATAATCGCCTCATCCAGCTTAGCTGGAAATCGGAGAAGGCATATATATATGATGTGGAAACATTCAGACTGATTAATGAAGTGAAATATAAAGGAGAGGGTTGGGGTATTGCCTGTATTAATGATAATATATTAATCAGCGATGGTTCTTCATTCCTGAAATGGTTTGATGCGGAGCGTTTCTCCGGTGCTTATGAGAGCAGGCCGCCAGGTGTTAGCATTAATGGCATAGCAGACTCGTCAGATAACGTTAAAAATAAAAATATCCGTGTGATGGCATCAGGTGTTGAGGTTCAGGGAATTAATGAGCTGGAATACGCCAATGGCTTTATTTATGCAAATATATGGCCAACGGACTGCATTGCAGAAATAGACCCGAGTACTGGAAATGTTACCGCATGGATTAACCTGGCAGATCTTTATCCTGCTAAATCAAGAACAGACTGGAACGCGGTCTTAAATGGAATTGCCTATCAACAGGACAGTAATGTTTTTTATGTTACGGGAAAGTACTGGCCTTATATATATGTTATCGCATTGCAGCAGCCAGGTACTACACAATTGAACAGGGCAGAGGCTGAGAAAGCTGGCAGCATTCAGGCAGAAAACTCACAACGGGATGTTTTTGCCAGTTTGCAAAATTGATGGAGAGATAACGCTGCGAGTAAATTCAGTTAGAGAACTTTAAGCTCCGCTTTATGTCTCTTAATACAGGTTTTAGAATGGGAATGTATAGTAACCTGAACAGGTGACCAGGATAGTCGGATTGAATAATTACAGATGAATTAGATAAGCCATCAAATGGTTTGAGTGATCGTTTTTATGTCAAAGAAAATATTTGCAACAGTAGTGTTATTCGCATTAGTGACAGGTGTTACTGGCTTTTATATAGGCCAGTTGTCCGGTGAATCATCTGCACCAGCAAGTGAACCACCTAACCCACTCGCTGCTGGTGCCACCACTCACACACATTCAACAGTGGAGGACAGCTCTACTTATGTTTGTCCTATGCATGCTGAAATTGTTGCAGGCGAGGCACAAAGTTGTCCGATTTGTGGAATGGATCTGGTCAAAAAGAAAACTCGCTCATCTGCGGGTATAATATCTGAGGGTGAATACCCAATAGTGAGAATATCACCTGCTGTTGCGCACAATCTTGCTGTACGCACGGCCATTGTTAAGCGGGGGGAGCTCAAACGTAATATTGAAACGATTGGTAAAATTACCCGTGTCGATCCAATGGCTCGGCGAACAATTACACCCCCAATAAGGGGTGAGCTACTTTATATTGCAGAGAAACACCAGGGGGATATGGTCGAGCATGGAGAGCTGCTATTTACCATGACATCTGAAAAGCTGACTGAAATGCAGACCGCTTATCAGAGTGCATTTCAGGCGGGTGACAGGGCAACTGCCATGTCAATGGTTCCCGCGTTGCGGGAGCTGGGTATGTCTCCCGGGCAAATAGGTCAGTTGCAGATGGGTGCAAGCCCTATGCCAATTGAAGTTTATGCATTTGAAGATGGCTTTGTGTTTACTCGGCGCGGAAAAGTCGGTGAGTCGGTGCATACAGGCTTTACCGTTTTTAATGTTGGGGGCAACTACCAGGTTATTGAAGTGACCGCCGAGATTTTTGAACGTCAGTGGTCGTGGGTAGAAGAGGAGCAGCTGGCAACCATGACGGTACGTGGATTGCCGGGGGTGAGTTTTGAAGGTCGGGTGGTGCGCGTGGAACCCCCTGTTGGGTATACAACGCGGTCGCTTGAAATCGCATTGAAATTTCGTACTGATAATGAAGAGCTGTCGCAGAGCATGTTTGCTCATATCAGTATAAATGGCAGGGCTAAGAAAAATGTTTTACTGGTGCCCACCGACACGGTTATTAAAACAGGTAAAGGCGATCGGGTGGTTAAATATGTGGGGGAAAATGAATTTCAGCCAGTTGAAGTTATTGCAGGTGCCGAGTCCGGTGGGTTTACCGAGATCCGAAAAGGCCTGAAAGAAAATGACAAAGTTGTCGCTTCTGGCCAGTTCCTGATTGATTCTGAGAGTAATTTGCAGGCTGAACTTAACCGCATGGTCGCGCCATTGCCGCAAAGTATTGTCGAGCACTCAACTACAGATAATTCACAAACTACGCTTGTATCAGATAACGAATCGCAGAAGGAATAAGAGGTGATTGCCAGTTTAATAACCTGGTCGATTAAAAACCGACTGCTGGTGCTGCTTATTTCTGCACTGCTTAGTGTGGCTGGGCTGTATTCTGTACGCACGATTCCTGTGGATGCATTGCCTGATCTCTCTGATGTGCAGGTGATAATTCGTACGAATTATGCAGGACAGGCACCGCAGATAGTAGAAGATCAGGTTACCTATCCGCTTTCTATGGCGATGCTGTCTGTACCAGGAGCGGTATCTGTTCGAGGTTATTCTTTTTTTGGTGACTCATATGTATATGTGATTTTTTCCGATAAAACGGATTTGTACTGGGCACGCTCAAGGGTGCTTGAGTATTTAAACCAGGTGTCTGATCAGCTGCCTCGGGGCGTTAGTCCGAAGCTGGGCCCGGATGCAACCGGTGTAGGCTGGATTTACCAGTATGCATTAAAAGACACTACTGGAAAGCATGATCTTGCAGAGTTGCGCAGTTTGCAGGACTGGTTCCTGAAATACGAATTACAGACGGTGCCGGGTGTTTCCGAAGTTGCAACGTTAGGTGGAATGGTCAAACAGTACCAGGTGGCAATTGATCCTGATCGGCTTCGGGGTTATTACCTGACCCTGCAAAATGTTAAAAAAGCCATTCAGGAATCCAGTGCTGAAACCAGTGGTTCCGTACTGGAAATAGCGGAAGCGGAATATATGGTGCGCTTCAAAGGCTATGTGAAAAATATTGAAGACATCGGCTTAACCAGTGTACCCACCTCAAAGCGGCGTCTATCCATATCGTCCCTGTTGCTGGATGATATTGCAAAAACCATTCAAATCGGCCCCGCTATGCGCCGGGGCATAGCAGACTTAAATGGTGAGGGAGAAGTGGTGGGAGGTATTATTGTAATGCGCTCAGGTGAAAACGCGCTCTCTACAATAACGGCGGTTAAAGAAAAAATTGCAGAGCTACGTCATAGCTTGCCTGAAGGTGTCGAGCTGGTTGAAACATACGATCGCTCGGAGCTGATCAACCGTTCAATTAATACACTGAGTTACCGTTTATTTGAAGAGTTTCTGGTGGTGGTGATTGTTTGCGCACTTTTTCTGATGCATATGCGCTCTTCGCTGGTCATTTTACTGAGTTTGCCCATTGGTATATTAACGGCTTTTATTATTATGCGTTTGCAGGGTATTAATGCCAATATTATGTCGCTTGGGGGCATCGCAATTGCCATAGGTGCAATGGTGGATGCCAGTATTGTAATGATAGAAAATGTTCACAAACATGCTGAGCGTACAGACTTTCAGGGCGATAACCGAATAAAAGCAATACAGAAAGCAGCAATAGAAGTTGGGCCGCCGTTATTTTTCTCATTATTGATTATTACACTGAGCTTTCTGCCTGTTTTTACCCTGGAAGCACAGGAAGCGCGTTTATTTACGCCGTTGGCATATACCAAAACCTGGGCAATGGCCGCCGCTGCGGGTTTATCCATAACGTTGGTTCCGGCTTTAATGGTTTATCTCATTCGAGGCAAAATTCGCAGGGAAGCGGATAATCCACTTAATCGCTGGCTGGTATCAATTTATCGACCGATGATTAATAAAGCATTAGTTCATCCGCGATTGACCATCGCGGCGGCTGCGTTGTTAATAGTATCTGCTGTGCTGCCCTTTATGCAGCTGGGCAGTGAGTTTATGCCTGAGTTAGATGAAGGGGATTTTCTCTATATGCCGACTACGCTTCCAGGATTGTCAGTGGGCAAGGCACGTGAGATTTTACAGCAGACCGATCGACTGATTAAAACCATTCCAGAAGTAGAGATGGTATTTGGCAAAGCGGGAAGAGCCGATACCGCGACTGATCCTGCGCCCCTGACGATGCTTGAAACGGTTATTAAACTAAAGCCACGGGAGCTCTGGCGTGATGGCATGACCATGGAGAAACTCAAACAGGAACTGGATCAACGTGTGCAAATTCCCAGTTTGACCAATGCCTGGTTAATGCCTATTCGCACCAGAATCGATATGCAGTCTACGGGTATTAATACCCCGTTAGGTATTAAAATATCAGGTGATGATCTACAGCAAATTGAACAACTGGGTAAAAAAGTTGAAGCCATACTCAGTAAAGTGCCGGGTACTAAAACTGTATTATCTGATCGCTCGGCGGGCGCAAGATATATTGATGTGGATATAGATCGTCGTTCAGCGGCGCATTATGGGCTGAGTATTGCTGAAATAGAAGAGTCTGCCAGTATCGCCATTGGTGGTATGGATATTATCTATACCATTGAAGGGCGCGAGCGTTATCCCGTTAATCTGCGGTACCCGCAGGACTGGCGTAACTCTATTAGTAAGTTAAAAGAGTTACCTATGGTGGTTACAGAAGATACACAGATTCAGTTACGTGACCTTGCTGATGTTCATGTTGTTGATGGGCCACCAATGATTAAAAGTGAAAATGGCCGTTTGACAGGCTGGGTTTATATCACGATAGAAGATAATGACATTGGCAGTTATGTAGCTAGAGCTAAACAGGCGTTGCGTAAAAATGTTCAGCTACCAGCGGGTTATACCATTAACTGGGCCGGGCAGTACCAGTACATGGAGCGTGCTCAGCAAAGGCTCATCTATGTAGTACCGCTCACACTGTTTATTATCTGGATTTTACTGTACATAAGCTTTCGCAGCATTAGTGACTCGATAATGATTATGCTGGCGGTGCCACTTGCCCTGACCGGTGGTTTCTGGTTACTGTGGGCACTGGGCTTTAATCTGTCTATTGCTGTGGCTGTGGGATTTATTGCGCTTGCGGGTGTGGCGGCAGAATTTGGTGTGGTGATGATTATTTATTTACGTGAAGCAATGCTGCGACATCAACCACAAAATGAAGAACAATTACGCCAGGCTGTAATAGATGGTGCGATAATGCGTGTCAGGCCCAAAGCAATGACTGCGGCTGTGATTATTGCAGGCCTGATGCCTATTTTGCTGGGCAGTGGTGCAGGCTCAGAAGTCATGAAAAGAATAGCCGCGCCGATGATTGGAGGCATGATTACAGCGCCTCTGGTTTCTATGTTGCTAATACCTGTGATGTATTTTGTATGGTATCGAAAGAAACAACAACTTTATAAATAAGAGTGAAGGATAGTAATAATGTATATTAAGTTATGTTCTATAATAGCTATTTTGTTTTTTAGCATATCTTTGTCGCAGGCAGAAAATGCAGCGGAAACAGATGTGGTGAAAACAGAGGCAGCCAGAAAAGACACAGTAAGTAAAGAGTTTCATGAAGATCTGCATTATAAAAAAGTACCAACGCAGCAGCCTACGCAAAGTGGAAAAGATCGTATTGAGGTTGTGGAGATGTTTTTTTATGCCTGCCCGCATTGTAATAAACTAGATCCGACACTGGATACATGGCTGGAAACGAAAGCTGAAGATGTTGACTTTATGCGTATGCCAGCCATTATTGGCCCAACCTGGTCAATACAGGCCAAAGCGTTTTATGTGGCGGAGGCTTTGGGTATGGGTGATGAAATCAGGAAAAAGCTCTTTAAATCTATTCATGAAGATGGCAAGCAGTATTATAATGAATATACAATGATGACGTTTTTTTCGAAGCAGGGAGTAGACTCTGATCGTTTCATAGAATTATACGAGTCAAAAGACATTGCAGAGAAATCCAGCAGGGCACGTGAAAAAACAGTCAGATATGGTATTCGGGGCGTTCCTGCAATTATTGTTAATGGGAAATACTATACGGCCACTTATCTGACCCGAGATCATAAAGAATTACTGGAAGTGGTGGATTTTTTAATTGAAAAAGAACGTAAAAATCTGAAAGTATCAGCCCATACCATAAATAAGGCCAGTAAATAAGGCCAGTAAATTAAGATCCGTAAACAATAAATCATAATCAGCGCTCTGAATAAAGGGGCTGAAAATATACGAGAGGAAATATTATGAAACGTATTAATAATCTATTACCCAGGCTGAGTTTAAGCCTGTTTGTTGCTGCCCTGAGCTTTTCATCCGCGGCATTATCAGAATATGTGCCTTTTCCGGGTAAGCACAAAGTAAGGCTAATCAGTGTTGAAGCGGCTAATATTGTGAGCGTTAATTTTGAGACATGGCCTGGTTTTGGCCGTACTTTGCGTGTAACGCTACCGGATCTTGTGCTTCCAGGTGAGTCTGCTGAGCCTAAGCCCTGTGAGCTGGAACTGGCACAAAAAGCATTAGAACTGACAAAAAAATATATGGACTCAGCAAAAGAAATATCGATTACAGATATGGAAATGCAAACCAGTGCTGATACCGAAGTGACAACGGCTGTGTATACTGATAAAGGCAGACTTGGGCAGGCACTTAAGAAAAAAGGCTATGCACGTGCTGCCTCAATTGACCCCAAAACACCCTGGTGCAAGTAAGGCCCAGTTTAAAATCAGTTTGACTATGTAAAGGTTATTTAAATAAAATGTCTACCAATATTGTTTTTACAAAGCAGGTATCGGGAATATTAATTCTCCTGTTTCTTTTTACAGGTGTAATGAGTTGTGCCAGTGATACTGCATCTCGGTCAGTGGCTAAAAGCGAAGGGAAGCCTGCTGTACAGGGCACGAGAGGCTATATCGATGAGCGATATAAACCTGCACCCCCTTATGATGGCCCTCAACGTACGGGTGATGTGGTTTATGCCGATTATTGTGCAACCTGCCATGATAGAACGACCCAGGGAGCGCCTTTGCCCGATGACGATATTGAGTGGGCTCGACGTTTGAGTAAAGGTCAGGATGTGCTGGTTAAGCATGTAATGGAAGGTTATAAGGAGTTAATGCCTGAGAAGGGAGGGTGCAGAAATTGCAGTGATCAGGAAGTGCTACTGGCGATTGATTTTATTTATAAGAGCAGTGGTATTAAACCCGAGAAGCCATTCGCTAAATAAATAACGTCTGTAGGTTGGGGTGAGGCACGAACCCCAACGATTTCAGCTTTAATTTAACAATATGCTGGTGCGTGCCTGACCTGTAGCCTGAGGATATAATTAATACAGGGGGGGGGCTTCGCTATTTTTGTTTTGTTGTGAAACAGGCCTGAAATAAGCTTTATTCTGATAAAACTCAGCGTTCTGATCTGGCCAGTAACCGGGTATCCCTAGCACGGGAAAAGGCTGAAATTCAATGTTTCCTCGGGTTTCCTGTTGCTGCCATAATTCAGACAGGTATTTATCCAGTATACTGTAATTATCACGTTTCACTTCTTCCAGTATATGTTCATCAGCAATCATCAGGCAGTGGCAGGTTAGACCTATATACGGATTGAGTGCCTTTTCATAAATTGCGTGGCCAAAGATAATACAGCGAAAATCTTTTCCGAAGCGTGCAGCATTATCTATGAATATTTCCCTCCACTGGTGCTTTTTTACCAGATCCAGCAAGTGAGTGTTTTTACTAATAAGTATTGCACCACATTCATCAAATTGCGTGATTTTATTTTCAAGTTTTGTTCGATTGCTGCCTTTTGCGCGTTCGTTTGATTTTAAATAGTGCAACTGGTTTAGTGTTTTTTTTGTTTTCTGGAATCGTAGCCATATCATTGCATTGAAAAAATCATGCCAGTTATGTGCTCGTGTTTGTAGCTCTTTTTTTAAGTATACTCTGGGTTCATACTGGTCTTTAAATGCAGCGATTTTTTCAGATTGAGGAACGGGGGTTACGCTTATTAGATGTTGTTTAAAAATTCGCTTATAGTCTGCGATCTCTGGCCATGAAGTAAAGTGTGCAAAAAACTGTGTAAGCGAATCAAGTTGTCGTATGATGAGTGAAGATTGAAAAATGGATACGTTCCATTTGTTTTTTTCTGTGTCGTTGTCTGGCATCAGATCATACTCTGGATATGTTCTAACATAAAATCTGCTTCGCAGTTAATTCTGATCAGGTTATGTGTGGCGGGGTGTGTAAATGAAATTTTTTGAGCATGTAGCAATAGTCGGTGGCTGGCTGTTCTGGATAATGGTGTGCCATAGAGCTGATCTCCCAGTATTGGGTGTCCCAGAGAGGACATGTGTACGCGTAGCTGATGGCTCCTGCCGGTTACAGGCTGGAGTCTGACCAGGCTACTTTTTATGGGGCTGCTACTTGCGGTGCTATTTTTGTTATCAGTGGTTTCTAAAAGTTCATAGTTCGTAGTCGAGGGTTTACCGATTTTATAATCAATTTTCTGCTTTGGCCGTTGCTGCCAGTTAGTTATTAGTGGCTGATTAATGGTGCCTTTTTTTTCACGTAATATGCCATGTACCCTGGCGATGTACTGTTTTTGAATCTGTCTTTTCTCAAATAAAATGCTGAGTTCTCTTTGCATTTCTTTTGTGAGTGCAAATATAATAATACCGGATGTTGACATGTCCAGGCGGTGTACAATCAGAGCATTGGGGTGTTCCAGCTGGCAGCGTGATAGCATGCAATCCTGTTTATCATCGCCGCGGCCAGGTACAGAAAGCAATCCTGCTGGCTTGTTAATAATGATAATATGCTTATCCTCGAAGAGAATCTCCGGTGCAATGTGAGGTGGTGGTGTATAAATATGAGGCGTTAGCATGTTCAGTGTTCAGGTTTAAGCGGGGCAAACAGGGGTTCCAGGCCGTTTACCTTTATTTCGTAGGTCAGGCCCAGCATGCGCCCCAGCTCCCCTGCGGGAAAGCCTTTGCTGTGATACCAGACAACATAGGGTTCAGGCAACTCAATTAACAGTTTACCTGCATATTTACCGTAGGGCATACGGTATGCAGCGAGTTTGAGTAGCTCTTCTCGTGCGTGCGCCGGGTCAAAGGACTGGGTGCTCATATGTGATAAGGTCCGGTAATTACACTGAACTGGTAGTATATCATTCCTTTGAGTATTATCTAACACCAGGTCAGATACCGATATGAAAATAACAGATTTATATGATTACTGGCACTTTCTACAGAATAAACCTTTTGGGCGCTGGATTTTTAATCGAATCATTCGCTTTATAAACCCATATACGGGGGCTTTAAAGGCTAATATCTGCAAACTGGATAAAGGGTTTGCAAAAATTGAGCTCAAAGATCGGCGGGCGCTACGCAATCATCTGAATTCTATTCATGCCATTGCGCTGACTAATTTAGGCGAGTATACCAGTGGGCTGGCGCTGATTACGCTGTTTTCTGAAAATATGCGCGGTATTCCGGTTGAAATTAACATTGAGTTTTTTAAAAAAGCGAGGGGCGTGTTGACGGCACAATGTAGGACTCAGCTACCCGAGTTGCTAACAGGGCAGGGAGCCGAGCATGTTGTTATTGCTGATATCAGCGATGCAGAGCATGATCTGGTGGCAAGGGCTGAGGTCAGGTGGAAGTTAAGCGTTGTACCTGGAAAAATCAGTTGAGTGAGGGAAGTCTGTGCATCTTTTTCGCGCTCAACTGATTAATCCAGGATAAAGAGAGTTGATAATGGCTGATAATATTTTTCTTAAACATGCGGGTGTTAAGTACCCGATTATATGCGGGCCGATGTATCCCTGTAGTAATCCAGAACTGGTGGCAGCGGTTTCAGATGCAGGGGCATTGGGTGTTATTCAACCAGTCGCATTAACCTATGTTCACGGCTATGAGTTTTCAGCGGGTATTGATTATATCAGGTCGTTAACGGACAGGCCCGTTGGTATGAATCTACTGATTGAAAAAAATTCAAAAAAATATCATCAGAAAATGCAGCACTGGATGGCGGTGGCGCTTGAAAAAAATATTCGTTTTTTCATTACATCCCTGGGTAAACCTGACTGGGTGGTGGAAATGGCACATGAAGTCGGTGCATATGTATATCATGATGTCACTGAGGGCAGGTGGGCAGAGAAAGCCATTGATGTGGGTGTTGATGGTTTAATTGCAGTGAATAACAGGGCAGGTGGGCATGCGGGTAATTATACCGTTGATGAGTTGGTGGTACTGCTCCGACGATATGATTTGCCACTGGTGTGTGCGGGAGGCGTTGGGTGTCGAGATAAATATATTGAAGCCATGCAGGCGGGATATCAGGCAGTACAGATGGGTACTCGTTTTATTGCGTCTAATGAGTGCAGTGCGCATCTGTCTTATAAGCAGGCAATTATCAATGCGCATGAAGCGGATATTGTATTAAGTGAGCGAATCACAGGTATACCTGTTTCAGTGATTAACTCGGCATATATTAAAAAAATGGGTTTAAAACCGAATGCACTTGAACGCTGGATGCTGGATCATCCCAGACTAAAGTACTTTATGCGAACCGTTATGGCTTTAAAAGCACTCAGGTCGTTTAAAATATCGCTATTAGATAAAACGGGGAAAAATGATTACTGGCAGGCGGGGAAAAGTGTAGAAACAATACATGCACTGTTGAGTGTTGGGGAGATTATTGAGGCATTAACTGAAGAAAATGCTCATAATACTCATCAGGCATAAACAGTTTGCTGTCAGGTGTTTTATGGTTAATATCGATGCATGTCCGCAGGCTGAGTTTCTGTGAGGATCCCAGGGGCTGAATGATATCGTATGCCGGGAATTCACTAGCAGGAATAACGCCTTTCATATGCGATCTGTCAGATGAAAAAAGCTCATAACCCGTTTTTGCGGGAAAGGCCTTCAGCCTGGGCTGGTATTGATCTTTAAGTGGAGATTTCTGTGGGAAAGTGGCAGTAAAGTATGACAGGATTGTTGCGGGAAAAGCGCAGTGGCTATCAAAATCAAAAATGACAGGCTGCTGCTCAACAAATGCAGATAAAATTACATGATAGTCCCATATAACAGGCTGCTGACTCTTTGATGCACGTTGGTTGAAAATACCTACTGAGTTTGATCTGTTAATGATAAATATCATATCAACTGGCGTGGCTATAGGTGTGTGCTGTTTATTAGTGTAAAATGACTCAATAAGTTTCCAGATGTTTTCCTCACAGAAAAGAGGGGTATAAGTGTATGAGTGGCGCTTAAATTCGTTCATATGCTCAGGCAATATCCATGTATTTTACGCAGTTGTTTATCATTATGTTTCTGGCCCTGCTAATCTGGTTCTGGCTAGATTCAATGCGGGTTAATGAAATTGCACGTGCCATTGGGGCAAAAATGTGCAGGCAAAATAATGTACAGTTTTTAGATGAAACTGTCCACTTATCTAGCATACACCCCGGAAAAAATAGTCACGGACAACTTAAATTGCTGCGTAATTATGAATTTGAGTTTACAAACAGTGAGCTACATCGCTACAATGGTAGAATAACCCTTGCTAATAAGCTACTTGTAGCTTCTGAAATGGATGCCTACAGGATTGAGGAGTTTGAGTGAGGTTTAACCTGGAAAAATCAGCTGAATCACGAAAGTCTGCGCAAGCCCCTGGTCTGCCTGGCTATATGAAAAAAGTGCTCATCTCCAGCCGCTCCAGGGCTTCACGGCGCTAACGCCCAATAAGGTGGTCACGCATTTTTTCATTACGCCATCCAGATCAATTGCCTGCACATCTTTTTTGCGCCCAACTGATTTTTCCAGGTTAAAGGTTTGTGCCTGAGCTGAGGCTTATTCTACTCCTCTCCCACACACTTTAAACAGGTTATTATTTTATTATGATATTAAGTTTATACAGTCTATTGCATATTATTTCCGCCGTTATCTGGGTGGGCGGGATGTTTTTTGCCTACAATTTTCTTCGTCCTGCTGCGGGCCTGGTACTGGAGCCACCACTCAGGCTTACATTATGGGCTGGCGTGTTCAAACGCTTTTTTCCCTATGTCTGGCTATCCGTTATATTACTGCCCGTTACAGGTTACCTGATGGTGTTTGCTATCTGGGGAAGTATGGGAGATGCGCCTGTTTATGTTCATATAATGAATGGTGTCGGCATTGCGATGATATTAATTTACATGCATGTTTTTTTTGCACCCTTTAAGCGCCTGAAACGTGCGGTAGCAGAAGAGCGTTGGCCGGATGGGGGCAAGGCACTGGCTCAGATACGTATTCTGGTTGCGGTGAATACAGCACTTGGTGTGCTGGTGGTGATTGTAGCAAGTGCCGGGCGACATTTGTAAACAGCCCTGGATTATAAGCCCTTTATATTCTGATCGGCCCAGTGTACTGCGCCAGGATAAGCCTGTATATATTGAGGTGCATTGATATTTGAATGCATTAGCTCATCCCGGTCGCACTTTTCGTACTGCAAAACAGCTTCATAAATCGCTCCCTGCTTCCCCGCCCTGTCCAGTAATGCCAGCTTGATCCTGGATTAATCAGTTGGCGTGAAAAAGATGTGCAAGTTATTGATCTGGATAGCGTAATGAAAAAATGTGAAGTTATCGCCATGGAGGGCGGGCAGGTAGAAAATGCAGAAGCACACTTTAAGGCATCCAACCGATTAATTTAGGTTAACTGACTAATTTAGGATAAACGCTGCATGGCTCTGAATATAGTCCAGTTTTGCATAATTTTGGTATAATTAGCGAATGCACTATAAGCTTACTCAGGATCAAAGGCAGGCCATTACCGAGCGGACGCAACACTACATAGACCTGGCGAATGAGCTGCTGGGGCTTAAACTATCCGCTATTGAGGTGAATTTCGGCTTAAGAGGCAAGTCTTCAGGGATGTTTGTGGTCAGATCTACGCATATATGCATCCGTTACAATGAAATAATTTTTTCACAGTACTTTGATGATGCGCTGGTGAATACTGTGGGCCATGAAGTTGCACATTATGTGGTTTATTCAGTTTATGGGCTCAGAAAGACCCGGCCACATGGCAGCGAATGGCAGCAGGTGATGTTGCTGTTTGATCTCAGGCCAGAAGTGACCAGTCGGTATGATATAAGCCAGTTGCCGCTAAAACAGCAAAGGCGACATCGCTATGCCTGCGCCTGTATGACGCATGAGCTATCCACAACGCGGCATTATAAAATACTGCGGGGGAAAGTGACCTATCATTGCCGCAAATGTCAGCAACCGTTGAAACAAAAGCTTTAACCTGGAAAAAACCATGCAGTCCAGCGAATTTCAGAGGGGTGAGCTTCAGGTAGTAATTACAATCATCAGTGAATCCAGGTTGCTAACCGGATGCTCGAATGCAACCTGAAAAGCTTCAAGTTGCGATTTGAAAAAAGTAATTTCTTCATCTCTAATTTGCGGGTTAACCTTTTGCAGGGCAGTTAAGCGATCAATTTCATTTTCGAGAATGAGCAAGTTGCTATTATAATGAGCTTGCAGGTACTCACTGGCCTGTTCATTTATTACGCTTGATGTTTTATTTAAGGTGTTTTTTATTTCATTCTCTTTTAGTTGAATAATCTGTTTCGAGATACTTCTATCAACATTATTCAATGCTTCATAATTAAATTGAAGTTGTAACTCTTTTGCATCTTCTGTGCATATTATCGATACAGGCAATGCCTGTAGCTGTTGTGGATTTAAGTCCAGATTACACTCTGTGGGTATTTCAATATCCAGAATGAAATTCATCTGAATCAGTAACTGTCCCGGTTTTATATCCTCGGTGAGTGCATCGCTTTTTATACTACAAACCGCAGTGTTTCCCATTTCGTTACTGAGAAGCATATCAATGCCATTGATAATCATCGGGTGATCCCAGCTCAAAAAGTGCATGTCATCATGAATGAGTGCGACTTCGCGTTCAAAGGTTACCGTCATGCCATCTTCATCCAGCCCCGGGAACTGGCAAGCCATATGCTCTGAAGGGGCCAGTATGTAGCTGCCAGTTTTGTGCTCTTCTATATTGATACCATAGCAGTCAAACAGCTCAGTTGCCCAGTCCGTTAATGTGGACTGTTGCTCGAACAGTTCAATTCGCGATTGCAGTTTCTCTGCGATGTCCGTTCTACAGGAGCTGTATTCAAGTAGTCGGTCTCGGCCTTCATGCAGGTCCAGGGTGAGTGTTGCGTGTTTTTCCCTGCACTGCTCGATAAACAAATCAAACGCCTCATCGCTATAGCTGTTTTTATTCAGATGCTGAATCAGTGTTTCTCTGTACCGGGCAAAAATTTGTGCACCGGCGGGGCAGGTAGAATTAAAGGCATTAAGGGCATTGTGGTACCAGTTGAACAGGCGTTGCTGTGCTGATAAATTAAAGTAAGGTGCGTGCAGTTCGATGGTATGAGTCTGTCCAATGCGATCGAGGCGACCAATGCGTTGTTCAAGTAAATCGGGATTCAGTGGGAGATCGAATAAAATGAGATGGTGCGAGAACTGAAAGTTGCGTCCCTCACTGCCAATCTCAGAACACATAAGTATTTGTACGCCACTTTCAGTATCGGCAAAATCAGCGGCGCGTTTATCCCTGTCTATGATACTTAGCTGCTCATGAAATACACCAGAGGCAATGCCATATTGTGTTTTTAAGGCGGTGGATAATTCTCTGGCAGTGTCGGCATGGTGGGTAATGAGCAGTATTTTCTCGTTGCGGTGTGTACCCAGAAAGTCCACTAGCCATTTAACGCGAGGGTCGAATGTTGTCCAGTCTGTGGAGGTTTTTAGCTGTTTTTCAGGTGTTAATAAATGAGCCGTTTCGCCCATGTCATTAAAAACGGGGTCATCAAAAACGGACTGATATTCTCGCGGTATGTCCAGTGGGTATGCGGTTATATTTCTTTCGGGAAAGCCTTTAATTGCGGCGCGGGTGTTACGGAATAACACACGGCCTGTGCCATGGCAGTCCAGCAGATGATGGGTGATTTCATTTTTCTGCTTTGTGGACAGGTTGCCGCATTTTAGCTGTTCAGTATCAACATTGCTTTCTAATGCACGTAGCTGATTTAACATATTATCAGATAATGGCTGGTCAGCATTAATCTGCTCAATCAGATCGGCAATAATCTGATACTGGTTTTCCTGTTGAATAAAGCTGTCGTAGTCGTTGAATTTATCGGCATCGAGTAAACGTAACCGCGCGAAGTGGCTTTCCCTGCCCAGTTGTTCGGGTGTTGCGGTGAGCAGTAACAGACCCTTGCTAATGCGTGCGAGCTGTTCGACCAGTTTGTATTCATCACTGATGTGCTCGGCGCTCCATTCCAGATGATGTGCTTCATCAACAACGAGCAAGTCCCATTCGGTACCCGTAACCTGCTCAAACCGTTGTGGCTCACGGGTGAACAGGCGAGAGCTACAGATGATTTTCTGTTCGGCATTAAAAGGGTTTGAAAAGTCAGTGCTTTCTTCGATAGCAAGGCAACGCTCCTCATCAAAGATACTGAAAAACAGGTTAAAGCGTCTGAGCATTTCCACCAGCCACTGATGTATGAGCGCCTCCGGTACAATAATCAGCACACGAGATGCACGCCCGGTACTTAACTGCTGGTGTAGAATCAAGCCGGCTTCGATGGTTTTTCCAAGCCCGACTTCATCCGCCAGAAGTACACGTGGGGCATATCGACTGGCGACTTCATTAGCGATATAGAGCTGGTGAGGAATAAGGCTGGTGCGTGCGCCGGTGAGTCCGGCGATGCCGCTGCTGTGGTTTTTTAGTAGATTTTGCCAGGTGCGATTGCGCAGCCTGTACCACTTGATGTCATCAACCTGACCGCTTATCAGGCGTTCCAGTGGTTTGTTAAGCTGTATTGCGGTGTCCAGATTTTCTTCATTAAGTAACTCTATTTCACCTGTTTGTGTCTCTACGCGATAGGTAATGAGATGGTCGTTTTCATCAATGCCTTTTACAGTAAGCTTTCGTTTCCGGATATCATTTATCTCATCGCCCGGTTTAAAAATAATGCGAGTAAGGGGGGCGGATTCTTTTGCGTAGGTACGGGTTTCGCCGGTGCTTTGAAAAAGTATGCTGACGGTGCGATGTTCCACATCGACCACGGTTCCCAGCCCCATCATCAGCTCAGCATCGTTGATCCAGCGTTGACCCGTTACAAATAAAGACACAGATTTTTCCTGTCGTGGCGTAAAATCCGCTATTATACGCCACAGTCATCATTATCCAACAGTAAAAGCAGGTCAGTAGATGAAAGCAAATGAATTAAAGCGCGGTTCGTTTATACACTTCAACGGTCAGAATATCGTGATTAAAAGTCTTTTTGTACAAACCGCCTCATCGCGCAGCGGCAATACCCTGTATAAAGTGAAGGGTCAGGTGCTGGTCACTCGACAGAAAATTGAGCATAACTTTAAGGGTGATGATAATGTTGAAATAATTGATGTGAGTCGTCGTGGAGTTTCTCCTCTGTATCGCGAAGGTAATGGCTGGGTTTTTATGGATGCTGAAAGCTATGAGCAGCATACCATCGCAGATGAGGATCTTGAGGCTGAGTTGCCTTTTATCATGGAGGGGATGGAGGGGATTGATGCACTGGTGGTTGAAGATCAGGTAATGGGGGTTGAGTTGCCTGCTACCGTGGTACTGAATATAGAAGAAACTTCACCGCCGATGAAAGCGGCTTCATCATCTGCCAGAACCAAACCCGCTACGTTATCCACCGGGCTGGTGGTGCAGATTCCGGAATATCTGGAAGCGGGCGAGCTGATAAAAGTGAATACTGAAACCCGAGAATATGTTTCACGGGCATGAGCTGGTATGTGTACCTGCTTAACTGCCGGGATGATAGCTACTATGCAGGCATTACCACAGATCTAAAACGCCGCCTGAAAGAACATAATGAAGATAATAAAAAAGCCGCGAAATATACCCGTGCCAGACGGCCGGTAAAAATGGTCTTTTTTGAATTATGTGAAAGCCGTTCCGAGGCCGCTTCCAGGGAATATGAGATCCGTAAATTAAGCCGCCTGAAAAAAATTGAACTGGCGCAGTCGATGGCAGAGCAGTTGCCCTAAATTATTTTATGACCTGATAAAGGATACTGGTACAAGCAATTTCGGGTTATGGTATATCATACGGAGTTCTAAAATTATTCAACTGAATCTCCTGATTGTGAATATCCTGAAGGTGGGTGTGCGGGTAGCAACTCCACTGATGGCCGATTCCGAGATTTAAATAATTAACCACTAACCTTTATTTTAATGAGGAAACCCATGAAACTAATTTTATTAGGCGCACCTGGTGCTGGCAAAGGAACTGTTGCTAAATTACTGACTAAAATGGACGGTTCTGTACAGATCTCTACAGGTGATATCCTGCGTGCGGCGGTTGCTGCCGGTACTGAGCTGGGCAAGCAGGCCGAAGCTGCAATGAAAGCAGGAGACCTGGTTTCTGATGACCTGATTATGGGCATTATGGGCGAGCGCCTGAAAGACGACGATTGCAAGTCTGGCTACCTGCTGGATGGCTTCCCCCGCACGATTCCGCAGGCAGAGGCACTTAAAGTGCTGATGGCTGAGATCGGCGAAGAGCTGGATATGGTTGTTAATATCGATGTGGCTCGTGATGTTATTCTTGACCGTTTAACTACGCGTCGTACCTGTTCGGACTGTGGTGAGATTTACAACGTCAAGTCTAATCCACCAAAAGCAGAGGGCAAGTGCGATAAATGTGGTGGCCCTGTTGTGCAGCGTGATGATGAAACAGAAGAAGCCATTGGTAATCGCCTTGATGTGTTTAATGAACAGACAGCACCGCTGGTTGGCTTTTATGAAAAAGAAGGTAATCTACTGACGGTTGCAGCGACTACCAGTGAATCGGTAATTGACGCGATCAAAGCACGTCTGAAAGCTAACGCATAAGTACTTCGTTCCATACAGGGCACTCGCCCTGTATGGAGCAAGCCACCCTCCGTGTTGCTGTCTGCTGGCCTTAATTCCACCGGCATCCCCTGTTTCTGCTATAATCCGCGCCCTTTGAAGTTAAACCTAGATTAATCAGTTGAGCGCGAAAAAGATGTGCAAGTTATTGATTTGG
>VAOX01021905.1_pt1 | contig 25917 bp, 23 predicted proteins | sample 3393891 | NCBI WGS metagenome assembly VAOX01 (sample SAMN08290429, study PRJNA428436) | hydrothermal vent metagenome | isolation source: Deep-sea hydrothermal vent chimney | place: Indian Ocean: Southwest Indian Ridge | depth 2822 m m | reverse complement strand
CACCAAGTCGGGTTTTTCTTTTTTGGTTAATGCCACCGCTTCAGTTCCTGAGGAAGCTTGAATAACACGGCAGCCGGCACTACTCACAATATTTTTTAAATTTTCAAGATGTGCTGGAGAATCATCAACGACCAATACTTTGTTTATACTCATGTTTTGTCACCCTAAATGGTTTGCAGTAATTGCAGTTAGATTAATAATGTTTCCAAATTTTGTTATTTGATATTTTAACAAGGTTCATCTCTCAATATTTTCTAAACCAGGCCACGCAAATACTGAGCCTGTGATGATACAAAAAGTTCGTAAGAAACTAATACAGAACATAAGGTTTTACTCTAACGCGATTAGCCTCATTTTGTTAATTGAACATCAAATTTAATACGTTTACCGTCACTTTACATTGAATACTTATGCGAATGCTAAGCAACACAAATTGTTTCGGCTCATATATAACTAACTTTAGTTATGTTTTTTAGATATTTGAACCTGTTATGGAATATTTATGCTTAATAATTACGAATAATACCGCTAAAAAGAGGTTACGTTAAAATTGCTATTATGGATAAATCGAATTGAAAAAAAAATTGAAGTGAAACAATAGTTTATTGAAGTACTTTTGAATATTTTATTATAATGTTAAATTGATGTGTTAAAAATAAAAATACGGTTTATTGTGGGACTATTATGCAATCTATAGAAAGATTGCATAAAGTAGTATTGCAGTGGTGTTACTAAAAAACTGCAAGTTAATCGCCGATACTTCTTACTTTTGAAAGATTCGATGCTTTAATTTCAGCTTCGCTTTTAATGTAAGTTGCTTTTTTAAATTCTAAAATTTTAACGCGTGGCTGACCTTTAGCAATATATTCACGCGCACTCATTGCGCCAGCAGCATCACCGATTAAAGTACAATTACTTAATTTACCATTTTGAAAAAGTTTATCTAAAACCCCTCTTTCATATCCTTTATCTATTTTATATACGTGATTTACAGCCATGATAGACCTCCCTGTTAATTTGAAGAAAATAAAGTTAAATATAAAAATGACACTAGTGAATAAATTTAGGAATAAAATTGAGCATAGCAAACCAGCAGTGAATGATTGGTTTTTGACAATAACCACTGCAACTCATTAAATCTGTATTATTATCCTAAATTTAACCTAATTATCACGTTCAACATTATCATTAAATCAAGTAGTGCTCAATATGTTACTGTTAGTATCTAAGCTCAATGCGACGCTCAAAGCCCTATATTGATTATATAGTGAGCATTATACCGATAAATTAAGGAGTTTTATGAGTTATACCGATCCTAATATGGATGAATCAATTAATGTATTTGGCGAACCGTTAATTTCATGCGGTAATGATATTGTAACCGGATTTTATCGTGATAATTACTGCAATACTTGCGAGCAAGATTTTGGTTCTCATACGGTTTGCGTCGAGATGACCAAAGAGTTCTTAGAATATTCCCGTTTTAAAGGCAATGATTTATCAACGCCTATTCCGGAACATAATTTTGATGGTGTTAAACCCGGAAATACTTGGTGCCTGTGTGCAGCTCGCTGGTTAGAAGCCCATGAAGATGACATGGCACCACGAGTGTATTTAACAAAAACCCACGCTAAAGCATTGGATATAATTCCAATCGAAGTATTACGAGAATTTGCCAAGGATTTAAATTAATAATCCGTTTAATCATGGCAATCAGAATATAAAATCAAAAAAACCGGCATCAGACAATGATGCCGGTTCTATAACGTATTCTATCTATTACGCTAACTTCATAGCGTGTACAACTGTAACGCGATACATTATTTTATAATGAAGGCGTAAAGTTATAATCAAAAGCACCAAACCAATCAGCACCATTAGGATAAACTGAATTTAAATAATTAGGTGCAGCAAGCGCAGTTGCGCGCCAATCAGTTGGTTGAGTACCTTGGTTTTGTTCATGATTAAATAGTCCTTCTCGAAAAATACTATTGAGTAAATTATTACAATCATCACCAACATTAGCACACAAGTTAGCCGTAAAATAATTTGCGTCAAGATTTAATACAACTTTAAGCGTATCCAATGATGGGTCGGAAGGAAAGGTCCCACCGGTAGTGGGTGTGGTACGAGCCCCTCTGAATTCAGATGTGGTAATGCTTTTCTTAATCCAATCCCATTGTTGATCCGCTTGAAAGTAATAATTATCAGTTTTAGTTAATAAATAATTACCAAGATGATTATTGGTCGTTGAGTTCAACTCAAGCGGTAATGAAATATCTTGAAACTCCGCAATAGCAGCACCATTGCCAAAACTATCAGACACAGTGTATAACTGAAGGTTTGGAATTTCAGTAATTCCAGTAATAGGCAAAAATTGTTTTTTCATTTTCATCAAACCACGAGCAAGATACACTTTAGTTAACGGATTGGCATTGAGATCTTTATTAACCATCATACGAAAACCCTCGGCCCATTCATTGCCAGCATCAAATTGTAAAAACACATCAACATCTTTTGAATTCTGTGTATAGTTAAAATCCATGCGCATCTTAGTAGGGTCTTCAGCCTTACGATCATTCGCCTGAATCATAACAGCATCAATAATTAAACGACCTTCAATGATACTAGTGTCAGTCGATGACTCATTCCATGATATAAAAAACTGTGGATCATCAGCCACCCTAGGTGGTGTTACACGGCTATACCCATAATACAATCGAATCGTCGTCTGTGTTTTAGAATCATCCGTAATACTATAATGTGTTGGATCGTTTGGTTTAAAGTTACCGGTTGTCGTATCATTATCGGTTTCAAGTATCACGCCATCGTGAGCAATAAAATTGGATACAGAAATTAAGGTATCGCCAATACAAGTCCATGCCGCAACAGTTGATACCATAAATTTTGTCATTTGATAACCGTTGCGGAACGGTTCATCATCACTAACCCCAATAAACTGACAAGGTTGATTGCTTGTGTTTGCTGAGCTAGTTACCGCATTTGTAATGAGCTGCGCATCGGATGAACTGCCAATGACTTGTGCTTGTTGCTTGGCAACGATAGCCGTTGTTGTTTGAATGCCACCGGTTAAGCTATTGGGCAAATTTAACTCCAAAACAGGCGCGCTACTGATGACCGGATTATTGCCTGATGTGCCATCTTGGCCGCCACCACAGGCGCTTAACAGGGATAGTGTTAATGTCAGTGACACGATGAATAGATTGTTTTTACTGCTCAATTTTTGATTTTTCATTTACGACTCCTAAAATTAGTCTTCAACCCTAACTCATTGATTTTTAAGTTTTCTCTGAGTTGTTACCGAATACTTTTCGGCTTATTTTTTCGTTATTATTAAACAGACCCAAAATTGAAGTAGATTTGAAAAATAAATGACAATTTAATTCGCACTATTGAGTGTTTGGTCACTATTCAGCTAGTTGCTCGTTTTTAACCAAATAGAATAAAAATTTCAAATGGCCGCTGGTTTGTCGTCTAGTAATATATAGTGATGATAAACAAAGAATTGAGACTATAAAATGCTAAAACAAATGGGAAGACAGACAGTATCAGGACAAGTACTACTACTGGTTTTGTTGGGCTTGTTGATGACACTGGTGTCAGCCAAGTCAATTATTCCGCCCGATGATCCAAGTCAATCAATTACCTACTGGAAGCCACATATTATATTAGCAAAAAACGATGCATTAGTAGCGCAAGCTCAAGCCGTGTTTAGTGTGCTCTTGCGTGCATGGGATAGTAGTCGAATTGAACCGACACTGTATATTGTCAAATCCACAGCAGGGCCATGGGCGGCATCATTGTCAGACGGTAATATTTTAATGAGTCGTGATGCGATAGTAACCGTTAAAAAGTTTGGCAAGCAACGAACACAACACCTACTCGCCTTTATATTAGCACATGAATTATCACATCAACGTTCAGATGATTTATGGCATCAGCGATTTTTTAGATTAATAAACAGAAAAAATAATAATGATACAAAAAATATTTTAACGAACTTAAACATTGATAAGCAACAGCTCGATAATGTTGCAGAAAAAGAAATTCAAGCAGATCACGACAGTTTATTAATGATGACCAGCGTAGGTTATGATCCTTATCAAGTATTGGACAATGTAAATGGTCATGATTTTTTTACTAAATGGGTCGAAAATATATGGAATGAATCGTGCCACAATCAAACTGGTGATAAAAAAATATCAAGTTTGTGTGACCAAGCAAAAAGTCGTGCGTTACGAGCGCGATTACAATTGAGTAATGTTGCGACACAATCAATGTTGTATGAACTAGGAGTGCAAGCGTTTACTGCAAATGACTTTGTTAATGCACGTCGCTATTTTATCGCCTACGGTCGTGATAATACCAATAGAGCCGTTTTGTCAGCAATTGGTTCAAGCTACTATGCTGAAGCACTCGCCATGAAAAAAAATCTATTTAAAATAATTAACAATAGTCACATTAAAATAAAAACCCCAAAATTTTATTATCCCATCGTATTAGATGCCAAAAGTAACATCAATAGTAATGCCGCAACACAGTCTTCTGACAGCAATAACACATTAAAACGCAGCAGTAATGAATCGAAAATAAAAAATTTAAAGCTTAAAATACATTCAAAAATAGAACAGAGTATTCATTATTATGAAAAAGCCATTCGATTAGAGCCGGCTTATTCTAAAACGTATTTGTTGCTAGCGTATAGTTACTTAGTGGATGACAATAGTTTTATGGTAAGAGGCGTGATACAAGGTAAATACCAACCAAAATTTGGAACTGACAGCGCAGCTCAATTAATTCTAGCCATGACTAATTCGATAGAAGGACACCAGACTATAGCGGTCAATCAATTTGATAAGTTAATAAAATCCCTAAATGCTGATACAGCAATTACAAACTCTTTTTCGCGCGATCTAATTTTATACAGTGCTTATTATAACAGTAGTGCTTTATTCAATTTTATAGGAAAATCAAAAAAAGCATTATTGCAATGGCAAGCATTTGCTAAAATGACACAAAAAAACGGTAATAGCTTATTGTTTCAAATGGCGCTGAGTCATTTAAAAGTCAAGCCACACGATAACAACATTATAAAAACTGCACCAACGATCAACGGCATGCGCTTAAATGACAAATTTTCAGCGCAAGATTTATCGCGACAACAGCATAAAATAAATGATCTTTGGTTAGAAGGTGAATTGCACCATGTTTATCGATTTGACGATGGCAGTCGTTATGTCATTGGTCCAAATCAAAAAATCATCAGTGCTTGGCAAGATTACGGAGAGCTTTATTTAAGCGGCTCAACCGAGGCACAAATATCAAATAATGAAACAGCCGATCGTCCCCTAAAAAAATTCGGAATCCCCGATAGACGGTTACACCTGATGTCAGGCGATTATTTAGCCTATGATAACTATGGCATGGCAATCCACGTGGTCCAGAACCGCGTTGTTGGCTGGTTTTTATACTAATAGACCATAATAATAAGCGCATGAATACAGCACTAACAGAACAGCTTGAGTTAGCACAAAACGCCGCAAACGGTGACGCTGCAGCGCGTAAGAAGATTAATTCATTAATTCATCCGATTATTAACTACCAAACAGCCCGGTTCTGTAAACGTTTTTGTTTCGAGAATCGCTACCGCTATGCCTGCAGTCTTGAACAGCCAATTGGCCCTGCGTCGAAAGATGCACTGTTATGTGAATGGGGCAATGCAAGTTATGGCTGGATGCTAAACGATCTTAGCAACAGTAAGCGCTTACTTCGATATGAGGCAAAATTTGACTCGAGTTTAAATAATTATATATACAGTGTTGCCAATTCACTGCCATTTTATGAACGCTGGAAAGACTGGCGATTTGATGGCAATGTCTATGTGCCGACTTATATTCAACAGCTTCACCCCGATGCACGTCACGTATTTTACGGTTTGCGTGCACAGGAATCGACGGCGTTAATTGCGCAAAAGATAGGCAGGTGTGAACAGGATATTCAACAATTGAGTCGCGACATCATTGTTTGCCTGACACAAAAAAATCGCCTACACCTACTCAATCCCCCATCGACAGTGTCGTTGACCGAACTAAACAGCGACTCAGCGGAAAACGATGAATATACACAAGGCGATATTCCATCCTATGATGAGGCTGCTGAAATAACGGAACAAAAATTAAATTTACATTCAGCATGGGGCAAATTAGATCCGGTTGAACAATTTGTATTAGAAGCATTAATCATCGAACAACAAGATGCAGAGGATGTACTGGTTGCATTAAGTAAGTTAAATATTAGTATTAAACAAGGGGTTGCAGCACATCAGACCAACCGTCAACAGCTTTATTATTATAGACGGAAAACCATAGTGAAATTGAACCAATTGATGGTGAATAATTTGAATAGTGAAAAATATTAACAGTGTTAAATATTTTTCAAATACCAGACGAGTTAGCGTCTCATTAATAGTAACCGAGATAAAAGCTGAGTTTAATTATGAATAACGAAACACAAGCAAACAATCATCCAGACTGGAATAACATCGTTGGGTTTATTGACGATCCAGGGGCAACTGAATTTAAAGACATAGAGTTACACCTAGCAAGCTGTGTCGATTGTCGCACTAAAGCCAGTGAATTAGCACAATTACAACTCGAATTAAGCTCGGCAGATTTTATTCAACAACAAACATTAATTGATATAGTTCAATCCAAATCAAACAATCTAACAACACTGTCTGAACAAGAAATTGAAGACTATGTTGATGGCAACGATGACGAACAGCAACAACAGCATGTGAAAACGCTGTTGCATGAAGAGCCTACAGCACTAAAAGCTGCATTACATTATGCCAGCCATCAATCCGCAATGATGCGAGAACTACCCGAATTAGAAAATATGCTATCTGTGTCAAAATCCATAAACACACCACAAGTAAATAAAGTGAGCATAACATCATTAATAAAACGCTTTTTAACTCAACCAATCCCGGCCTGGATCATGCTCCCTGCCTCGGGCTTTGCCAGTGTGTTATTGTTTTTAATATTGAATAGTCAATTCCAAACAAACGATAGCGGCGTTAAAATTGCAAGTTATCAAGATAACGCAGTGCTGCAATTTAGTACCAAAAATCAACAACCCGGAATTGGATTTTTTAGTAATGCACGTAAAAAAACCATCGCATTCGAGAATGTAGTCGTGTCGATTAACGATAAAGCGGCTTTACACATTCACTGGCCAGCTATCAACGCGGCACTCTCGTATACCATCATAATTAAAAAAATAGACTTTAATCAAACCGTCGTTATCGCAGAACAAACAGTATCGACTAATAATGTTATATTCGATGATATACCGTTATTTAACAATCGACGCTATCAATGGGTCTTAACCGGAGACACATCGGATAGTGAATCGTTCTATGCGAGCGGTGGTTTTGTTAGTCCTATAATCGATAAATAAAGAGTTAAATTATGAAGCTACTTGAAAATAAAACAGCTGTTACAGTAATAATATCAACGTTTTTATTGCTCTTAAGTACCGCAGTGAATGCGCAATCGCGTGGTATCAATATGGAGTCAGTAACACCTAATGCACCATCACATATTACCAAGGGAATTTACCGCGCATTAATTATTGGTAATAATCGCTATCAAGATAAAAAAGGAAAATGGCCATCACTAAAAACAGCTATCACCGATGCACGCGAGTTACAAAAAGTACTTTCTGAAAATTATGGTTTTAGTGATGTTAAATTACTCGAAAACGCCACACGGCGTGATGTCTTAATTGAACTCGAAGCATTATCAAAACGCGTTTTAAGTAATGACCATGTTTTGATTTATTATGCAGGCCACGGTTATATCGACACTGACAGTCAAAAAGGCTACTGGGTCCCGGTTGATGCAAAAGGCATTGATCACACGACTTTTTTACGAAACTCCACCATACGCGATGAAATGACCGTGATTGCCTCACGCGCAAAACACAGCCTATTGATATCAGACTCTTGTTTTAGTGGCTCGTTATTACGCAGTGGAAACCGTGGCATTAGCAGTGAACTAAAAAATGAAAAATATTATAAAAAAGTGTTGAATAAAAAAAGCGTACAAATCATGTCAGCAGGTGGAGTGGAATATGTTGATGATAATTACAAAAAATCGGGGCACTCGCCATTTAGTTATTTTCTGCTAAGTGAGTTAAAAAATAATGATCAATCGTTACTCACTTTAAGTGAGCTATCCAACAATGTCTCCAAAGCGGTAGCCAATAATGTCGACCAAGTGCCAGAAAGTGGTGTATTACAAGGTGCCGGAGATGAGTTAGGAGAATTTGTATTTATTAGGTTGGACGTAAAAGTAACGGGCGTCCCAAAAGAGAAAGTCCGCGTTAAGGTTAATATAATCACAGACGATAAAATGACTTCTAAAAAAGACTTAACAGGTAAAGAATCAACAGCTAAAAAAACAATCACCAAAATAAATAAATCAAATAAAAGTGATAAAAAATCCACGCCTGAATTTAGGCCAATACCCACATTGTAGTGAAACACAAAAAGAACGGAACTAAAATTATGACATTAAATAGTCGATCTAAAATAACACTTTACTCAGTACTGTTGTATTTTGCTTTATCTGCAATGGTGCTCAATGCTGAAGAGAATCTCAACATTAGCCTTGGTCTAAAATTATTGTCGAGTAATTGGAAAGGCAGCAATAGTAATAGTGGAACCGATTTTGAACGAAATGCCGGAGGCCAATTTGCATGGAATATAGGACTACAAAAAGATCGCTATTATGCTGGGCTTAGTTTACAAGGAGGCAACTATCACTTTGTTGACAATGGCCCCGAACAAGTGACGAGTAACACCACGACTCCGGTAAGTGATGTTAAAATTCAACGCTCTGAAGTTGACTTAATTGCAGGTTATTATTTTTGGGATAATATTTCATTATTTGTTGATATAAAAACCATTCAAAATAAATTTGATAAAAATAATTACAAACAAAACTTTGCCGGACTTGGTGTCGGCATTGCAGGCGCATGGTTGTTAAATAACAATTGGTCGTTATACGGTTCATTTGGTTTTGTTGGAAAAGGTGATTTAAAAGCAAATGGAGCTATCATTGGTTCCGCCAATAGCGCAGCATTAGAGTTGGGTACTCTCTACCGTTACACTGAATCACATCGATTCAATATTGGTTTTAAAAACCAAGGTCAAAAATATACCTTTAATAACGGTAATAGCCAAACCCATAAGTTCGGTGGTCTATTTATTGGTTATAATTATTTGTTCAGTTTGTAAATTATTATGGTGTTAAATAAAAAATTCAATAGTTGTATTCTGGTGCTATTACTATTATTAAATTTGAGCCCTTTAAATGCTAATGAAAAATTAAAACAAATTAATGTTGAAATTACATCACATTTAGGCGATAAACAATCCTTTGTTAAAGGTGATATTTTAAAATTTTTAATTAATCTAGATAGGGACTCTTATCTTACCGTTATTTATCAAACAGCCGATGACAAGCTGATTCAGCTACTACCCAATAAAAAACACTATAATACCTTGTACAAAGCCGATCTATTTATTGCCGTACCAAATGATACCGCAGCCTATCGGTTTGTTATTCAAGCACCCTACGGAAAAGAAACGGTGTGGGTATTCGCCTCGGATAAACAACCATCAAGTTTAAAACTAACATCGAAAAACTTATCTAATGGTTTGCGGTTACTGACAGTCAGTCTCGAGACAATTAAAGCTAAAATTAAAGCGCATTCTGAAAATTATTTTGGACAAGCACGTTTTATATTGCAGACTTCTAATTGACTGAAACAAAAATAAGCTATAATTTATTTTTTGTAAAGACGCCAACCTTGTTCAGTCTTTAAATATTGAAGCGTTATTTTTCCTTTAATGACATCGCCTTGTTTAAACTCACCGTATTGTTCAACTAAACCCGCCTTAAGTAAACCTGATTGGCTGGCTAACGAATACAAGCCTTTACTCAATTCATCGAACAAGTCGTTACTTTTCTTGGAACGCACATCTTTATCTAACATTGTAATAGCATCATCAATGTTGACTAAAAACAAACGCTCATATTCCATTTCAGCATGATAAAAGTCATCGAGCATATAGCCATTAACTTTTTTAATGTTACGGATCATGAATATACCTTTATATTCATCATTGCTAACACGTTGTTGTACGCCCTGCTGAAATTGCGTTGCACGGGGTGTATCAGTACACGCGGTTAAATAAATACTGATAAAGGCCAAAAAGGCATACAGTGCAAAATTGTGTGTTTTCATAGACTGGGTATGTTGCTTTTAAGTAATAAAGAGTATTCTGTACCTATAATAACAGAATAACCACAGTAAGCAGAGCCATAAAATGAGCATAACCCCAAGTCGCAAGACGGTCGAACTCGACGAGTCAAAAGTTATATTTTTAATTGGTCTACGAATTAACAATTTTTGGAAAATCCATCAATGGTGGCGTCTAGTGCTCACCATGCCAAAATTATTAAAAGAGTTACGCCAGCAAAAAATTACTGGATTCATCACGGGTAATATTTGGTACGGCCGAAATATTTTGATGGTGCAATACTGGGATGACTTTAAATCATTAGAGCAATATGCCAAGAACATGTCTAAATCACACATGCCCATTTGGACCTATTTTAATTTAAATATTGTATCCAGTGGCAATGTCGGTGTCTGGCACGAAACCTACCAAATAGAGCCTGGTAAATTCGAAGCGATTTATACCAATATGCCGAGTTATGGTTTAGCCAAGGCCGGACGTTTTGTCGAAATTGATAACATTGATGGTGACTCGAACGCTACTAAACGAATGAATAATAAATCTTAATTACAGCAGGCTACTCTGTATTCGTTATTGTTGGTATAAGGTACAATTGAGTTATAGAGCAATCTTTATAGTATTTCATCATGATGGATTATGACATTAAAAAAAATTAAATCAGCCCGTTTTATACCGTTTCGAAAAACCGATATCCTTGCAATGTGTTTATCTCAGGGTAGCCTAACGAATAATAACAAAACTGAATTCGAAACAGTTTATAGCTTAATTCAAAGCATTCTACACTTCGAGTTTCATTCTGAGTTAAATAAATTAAAAAATAGTTACGCGTCGTTAGATCCCGATGCAGACACGCATTCAATCAACGCTAATGATATTACTAATGCTACTGTAATCGATTTATTAGACAATATATTAAATAAAGCAAATTATGAAAAAATTCCACAGTCAGAATTAGAGCAGGCGCTTACTGAACAGTCTTTATTTAAAATTCGTTTGCAGGTAAATTTTAATGATTACTCAGAGGTTTTATTGTATTGCCGTGGAGAGAAAACAAAAACAGAAGTAATTCAACGTGTGTTTGGTTATTGTAATAAATCACTAACATTCATAAATTATGATCGCGTTGTTATTTGTTTAAAACAAAAAGACACAACACAATCAAATTTACTATTTTTAAAATTATTTAAAAATGTACCTAAGGCCGATTTGGAAATGTTATTTCCAAATACAAAAATTCGGATGAGAAACGTAGACAAACTGATGATAGGTGTACCTGCAGCGTTGAGTGGTGCGATTATCATTGCCACTAAATTAGGTGCTACCGTGGTGTTACTGGGCTCATTAATCGGATATTGGCTAGGACTAAGTGCGACTGAAATCGAAATAGATAAAACCAAGCTACTTATTTTATTCGCCGGTATTGGAACAGTGGCAGGTTATCTATGGAAGCAATTAAGTGTCTTTAAAAATAAAAAGTTACGTTTTATGAAAGTGTTAACTGAAAACTTGTATTTTAAAAATCTGGACAATAATGCCGGTGTCTTTCATCGACTCGTTGATGAAGCAGAAGAAGAAGAATGTAAAGAAGTTATTCTGGCGTATTATTTCCTATTAATCAGTGAAAAAGGCTTAAGCCAAGAAGCTCTCGATACTGTAATTGAACAATGGTTTCAACAACAGTGGCATTGTGATGTTGATTTTGAAATCGAAGATGCTTTAGCCAAATTACTGGAATACAAATTAATAGTAAAACAAAATAAGATCTTTATTGCAATTGACAGTAAAAAAGCCATCGCTGTATTAAACAAGCGGTGGGTTAATTATTTTGACCTAACTGATAAGCCTGCTAAAAACAATATTGGCGTTACTTAATAAAAGGGATCGCTAAAGGATATTTATATTCTTCGCCATTACTTGCTTTAATGCTTGCTATTATAGTGAGAATTAAATCAGTTATTGCCAGTATTATTAAAAAGAAAAATCCAATAAAAATAAAAGCCAGTAAAAAACTGACAAAATAATAAATTGCCATGGACAAATGAAAGTTAACAGCCGCAATACCGTGACGGTTGATAAATGGATCAACATCCTTTTTGATCTGCCACATAATGAGCGGTCCTAAGATTCCTCCGAATGGAATGATCAGACCGGCAAAGGTACACAAATGACATAACATGGCGGAGGTGTTAATAGACGATCGATCTACAGTCGTGTTTAGCTTATTATTATCGTTGTCGTTAGAGTCTTGGTTCATAGTGTTTTCTGTTGTGGTTAGTTTTATAGGAGCATTTGATTGCTTGAGTATAATCATAACTAAGCCAAATATAAAGATTATAATGCCAGTGATAACAATGGCGACTCCAGTTAGAATGTTTGATGTATGTTTATGAATATTATCATAAATTAACAGATCGGCTGATTGTAGTGTGGCGTAATAAAATGTATCGTCACCAATAAAAACAGATATTTTAATATCACCCGGCGCAGGAATTATAATTTTATCTAGATCAATTTCGACAATAACCTCTCCTTGACGTGCGTTGACATCATTTAAATCATATGATTTTGTGCCTTGGTTCCATTCAAGCTTGCCGTTATATTCGTGTATTTTTGTATTAGATTTATCTAAAATAACGAGATTAATTGGAAACTGATATTTCGCATCATATTCATTATTTTGTGAGGTGGTGTCTTTAGAAATTTCAGTACTGGTTAAATGTATCTTTATTGTCGGCATGACATAATTATCAGTATCGACATTAATCACAGAACTAATATGGTTCTTATTGATTGTAATGGTTTCGTGCAGTATTTGATTTGAATTAGTCGCATTAATAAATACCATTCCAAATGGAACACAGCCACCAACCATTGTTGCTAGACCAAAAAGTAGTAATGCAATATATTTTTTCATTTAATTATCCGTTGTGTCCAGATACAAGTTACTATATCTGTACATGGATTTAGCTTGTTTAGTAATTTAATCAATATGAATGGTATTATATAGTGTCTATCAAAAATAGTCGCTAATGAGAAACGGTATTTTTATGACATTACGATTTGTACCTTTGATATTGCGCTAATCAAATAATTCCTTCCAATAAATTATTCGATCATCACCTCTAAATGAACCAAATGTGGCACGTACGGTTGGAGGATTATTATTATGTGTACCATTGCTGTCCCAATCAAATTGTAAATAATCCAGAGTACTAAAATTAATGTCTATATCGGTGTAACCTGAGTTACTAGGGGCGCTAAACGTCAAGTTGGCATCACCCGCTGACACTGGATTGTTATTGATCGTTGCACTTGTAGTGCCAGCACCAATAGCGATACTCGTTATACCCTGAGCTGGGTTGCTAGCGCTGTTGGATAAATCAATTAAACCACTCGTTAAGGGCGAACAACTGTCATTATTATTGGTCGCAAAACCAGTCTGAGCATTGACGTAATACTGTGTCTGCCAAGGTAGTTTTAATGTGATAAATTCTGAGCCAAAGGCATTGTTAACGATACCGCGTCCAAAACGTAATTCGGTTGCTCCGAGTGTACCATGGGTATTGCTGCCGCCAGTTAATGCTAAATTATAACTGCCAAGTATAACACTGTCAGAATCTAACGGATTGATGCCAGTGCTGAAAGCAGTTAATGGAATTTCAGTCGTACTTTGCCGTGCTAAGCTCACGGTTGCAGTAACAGCGGCAATACCATTGCTAAAACTACCCGATGAAGAGACGCTAGTGCGTGACGAATAATCGCTATTGCTATCGGTGGTGGCGTAATTCATTTCAGACAATGTTGTGACATTGAGTTTGGCAAAGGTGCCAGAGTAATTTAAGGTTAAGGCACTGGATGTATTCTCGGCTCGTAAATTAAAAGTATATTTAAAATTTTCGTCCATATAGGTAAAGTTATCACCGCAGCCTAAAATATCGCTACGATCAGTGACCGTCGTGGAATCAATTGTAAAATGATCCGGATAAAATCGACCAATGTAAGCGCTAGTGCCAGAGGGTCCAGTTAAGCCAAAATAAGAGGGTGATGTTGCGCTAAAAGTATTAACACCGACTTCTGTGACGGATAAATTACTGATGGTATGTTCACCATTATCACCACTTGCCATGTTAAAACTGGATACAGAAATAGAACCTTGGGCTATTGCTGGCGCGCTATTGGTGTGCGCTATTGTAATTGAATTTAATTGAAAATTTGGTGTTACACTATTATCGGTGCACGCTGCCCGAACCTTTAGGTTAAAATTACTACCAGTGGCTTTAAATGCAGAGCAACTAGCATCATTGCTAGCACAGGCAGCATTGCTATCATCGCTGTAAACGTAAAATTTGGGCGGTACCGCCACAAAGGAATCACTGCCACTCAGGGTTAAACTGCCACTAGTATAACTACTATTAAGCGTCAATTGTCCTGCATCATTATAGGTTGCTGTGATGGTGGCTTGTCCGCTAGCATTAAAATTTAATGCGATGGCGGTTCCGGGGGAGCTGGTTGCTACAGTGGTATTAATAGCACCATTGTTGATAATAACTTGTTGTGTACCGCTAGCCGGTGAACTGTAGCTACTCCAAAAATTAAGTGTCTGACTGGTATTTTGAAAAGTGGGCACACAAGCCTGTGTTACATCATCTAAACGAACCGCGCTAATGGTGATGTTGGCCGAGGTACTGCAACTACTTAAAGTGGGCACATCATAAACAAAGCCTGTGTCGTAAAATACAATATCACAACTGGAATTTCCTGCACTGCTATTAACACACACCACGGCATTAGATGCCGTCGGGCTCGAGCTACTAACACCAAGAGTGTAACTTCCAGCTGTTGTGTTACTCAATTGAAAACTACCTGCTCCAGACGTTATTGTTTTGGTATCACCACCGAGCCACCCTGTGGGTATTAGGCTAACAGTAACATCAGAGCTTATCACTGAACTGCAATCACTATTGCTACAAGGCTTTATACTAATAGTTTCGGGTTCACAGGTTAAAGCGGTACCGTCGTGCGTTATTTCAAAGTGGTGAATTACCGCAGTAGTAACGGGTAACGACAAAGCAGATATATCAGCACCACCGCTAAATAAATTTTCGTTAAAATACAGTGTTGCGCTATCGGACGTTGGATTGTATTCTGCAATTGAACCATCGCTAAAGGTTAAACCTCCGAGTGTTGCAGTAACGGTCGTCGAAATTAGAAGATTGCCAGAATCCAATACATGAACACCATCAATATCCATGTTTCTTGAAAAATTATCTTCACTAAAAAAAAGTGTAGCGGTATTGTTGTTTGGGTTATATTCAGCTAGATCACCATCGCGAAACGTTAAACCTCCAAGGGTTACACCGCCGGTAGTTGATAAAATTATATTACCATTGGATTTAAGGTAAACAGCATTGATATCAGCATTACGGGAAAATAGATCCTCGTTGAAATATAACGTGGCCGTATCGGTCGTGGGGTTGTATTCGACCAAATCACCATCACGAAAAGTTAAACCACCTAGAGTAGCACCATTACCTGTGGTTAAAATTACATTACCACTAGCCAATACATGAATGCCACTGATGTTTTCATTCAGCGAAAATAAATTACCATTTAAAAAAATACTTGAGCTATTGGTTGTTGGGTTGTATTCAATGATAGTGCCGTTTGAAAAGGTCAAGCCACCGAGTGTTTCGGTATTACCTGTTGACAGAAAAATATTTTTGGCTGTGGTAGTGCCCACATCTACACGAAATGCTTGAACCGTATTGACAGTATTAGTCGCGTACGCCAATATGCACACTAGATAACTTAAAAAACCTGAGCAAGGATAGTAACCATAACACACTGTTTTTTGTCCGGTGCTAGGCCAAGTATAGTTAACTGAAGGATTTGTCGTGCAACTATTGTTTATCGCCTGACTAATAAATACAGGTGTACCACCAGAACAACTGGCGCTGCCATCATTTTTGTAATACCAGGTTTCATAATAATAATTAGCCGATGGACAGTTTGTGACAACGGCATCAAGTGTTGATGGCACACCACTATAGGCAGTAACAGGTTGTACCGTTGAGCCATCCACCGTTATTGTGATTGCCGCATGACAGCTTATATTGATAATAAAATACATTACGATACTGGCAATAATGTGTTTTAAATTGAATGGCATATAAATACGAATTCCTTAATTTACAATATAAAATAAAAAGTTGTTCCCTGATTTTTAATGCTGTCTACCCAAATTTTACCTGAATGCCGAGAGATTATTCGGTGAACAGTTGCAAGCCCTATTCCTGTTCCTTCAAAGTCGTCAGTTTTATGTAAACGTTGGAATGGTGAAAATATTTTATCAGCATATTCCATGTCAAAACCGGCACCATTATCTGTAATGAAAAAGACATCATTACCGTCTATAATTTTTTTACCTATTTCTATAATTGATTTTTCTTTTTTAGAGCTGTACTTCCATGCATTTCCTATTAAGTTATCAAAAACAATTTTTAGTAAACCGGGGTCGGCAGTTAAATTCCCAAGGGGTTCGCAGTTAAATTCAATAGTACGATTGGGCTCATGCTCTAGTAATGATTGAATTACAATATTAACTAATTTGTCCAAATTCACCATTTTTGTTTCTAGTTTCTGGCGTCCAATGCGAGACAAGTCGAGTAAATCATCAATTAAATGAGACATGCGTAAACTACTACTTATTACTCGCGCCAGTAAATCTTGGCCACTTTTATCTAGTGCATTATTGTTTTTTTCTAAAATGATTTCTGAAAAACCGATGATTGAACGTAACGGTGCTCGTAAATCATGGGATACAGTGTAGGAAAATGTCTCTAATTCATTATTCATCAACTCTAACTCTGAAGTTCTGCTTTTAACTAGTTGTTCAAGATGTTCTCGATGTTGCTCAAGCTCATGCTGTGCATGCATTTTTTCAATTTCAGTTGAGCAGCGGGCCGCATATATTTGTGTTATTTTATCTATTTGTTCTGAGTGCTGTATGGTTGTATTATTTAATGCAACCAATAATCCAATGTGTTTACCATTTGAATTTATTAAGGGGATTCCATAATAACTATTGGCATTTAATTGGACTAAAAGCGCATCAAGAGGAAATTGTTGTTGTAGGTTATTTGGGTAGGAACAGGTATTTTTATTGATGACATTTTCACAAGGGGTGTTAATAATTGAATAAGACATGTTATTAACAATTTCACCATTATGCCATACCTTTAAAGTATCAACTTGCTTTTGGTCGTGTTCATTGAGCAAACCAATAAAAACAGTATTAACGTTGAGTAGCTTTGCACTTTGTTTTACAACATAATCTAAAAATTGTTTACCTTTTTTTTCTAACATTCCGGTTGCTATATCGGTTATGGCTTGCTCTGCTCGTTTACGATCCGATATATCCCATCCTTCGGGCAATAACATAGTAATGTTACCGTTATTATCCTTAAAGGGTTTTAATGAAAAATCCATCCAATTCTCTACGCCATCGGGACTAGGTAACACGAGTTCTAGGCGTACAGTCTTACCAGTTGCAGCTTGTTTAACTGCATCACGTAATAAATGTTGTTGTTCAATATTATCCTTCCACCACGGTGTCTCCCAAAAGTAAAGGCCAATGACATCTTCAGGACTATAATTTCCAAAGCTTAGGGCAGTTTTATTAGCCTCAAGTAAAATACCATCAGGTGATAACAGGCCTCGTAATTGAAATGTTTCATCGAATATGGCCTTAAATTTTTCTTCCGTTATATTTAAGTTTTTTATAAACATTTTCTTGCTATTTTGCAAATGCTGTATGTAGTTAACAACAGCTAATGACATAAATAAAATAAATATAATGACGCTAATTCTAATGCTTTGTTCAATAATGATATTGCTGTTTATTAAGTCTAATCGCATTGAAATAAAAATAAAAAAACCTGTAAATAAAACTAAAAACCCTAATACAATAAACCGTGTTGAATTATCGTATTTTTCCCATTGTTTTAATCCCTCAACAAACAAATACAATAGTGTTGCGAGCAGCAGCGGAATCATTGCGACTATTGTTATTAAATAATCAAATACAAACTCGCTAATGATTAAAGCTAACCATGCGATAATAAAGTATCGATAACTTTGTTTAAATGATTTGTTAATCTGCACGCTTGATGTAAGTTCACGGCTGTAAAATAACAACGATATTAATGCGAGACTCAAAAATAAAGGAATTACATGACGAGTAGCAGAACTGTATTCATTAAATTGAATGAGTTTTATAAAGTCATCGTATGACAAAAAAACGATAAATATATTGGCAATAAAAAATGCTAAGTATAGAAATATTTTTTGACGTAATAATAAATACAACATTGAATTGAAAACGATTAATACCGACAATAAACCGTAAAAAAATCCTAAGCCATAATTTGTTGCTTGAATTATTTCATTGTAACGCTGCTTAGAAAGTAATTGCAGTTGGATACTGATTGCAGCTTGGCTTTTATAACGTATATAATACGTACGCACCTCATCCTTGGTTAAGGATAATTTAAAATGTGTTAACCGGTGTGCTTCGCTACTGTCGTTTTGTGGTCTAAGATTTCCTGAGTAAAGTACTTGGTAATCTTGTGTATTGTCAGTGGGGCTATAAAGATCAAAGTAATGGCTGTTGGCATACCATTGAGTTAATAGCCAGTCATTAAGTGTAGACTCGTTTTTAATTTTTAGACGAATCCAATACGTTGAGTACGAAAATCCAAGTTGAACCGTATCGGTGGAATAATGCTTATATTGATTGCTATACCGTGTTTTAGTAACGTCATTTATGGTTAATTTGCCACTTGGATCTTCGAGTACCGAGATGTATTTTCCGAGTGAATATTCTTGAGCAACATTACTAATCGTTAAAACATCGTTAGCAAAAAGGTCTATAGGAAAAAGTACCAATATAACCGTAATGATTTTTAAATAGAGAGCTACATTCATATTTAGCGATTAGTCATTTAGCGCTGTTCTTAAGGGATCGCGTGTATCCTTGTAGTTTAGACTATAAAATGTATCAACAATCGCATATATTACCTAATAATTATACGTTAAAGTGTTCGTGCAGAAATTTGAACAGTGCGCTCTGCAATGGATTCCCCCGAGCCACATTGCCCTGTGCTTTGCAATTGGTAGTAATAACGAGCACTAATATTGACCGGCCCGAGACACAATACACTGACAGTGCAGTCAGCCAAACCTGCAGCAGTTAAATTAATCGATGGATTATTAAGCACGCTATTAACCGCGGTACAACTTGTAATCACCGTACCATCGAGTGGAAATAAAAGCGCCATGGCATTTTGTGCGCCGCTTTCCGCCGCCAAAAAACTACGTGTACTAATTGCTTCATTACCAATACTGATACTCGCAGTGGCAGTCAGTTTAACTAACGCGGCGCTAATGAGCGCAATTAATACCACAAAAAAAATCATCATTAATAAACTAATGCCACGTTGTGGTAAACGCAATGTTTGCCTAGGGTACATTACGGACTTGAACCTCGTGATTAACGCGAAGCCAATTTTCATTTCCAAGCTGATCAATTTGGCGTAACCGAAAATCCAGTTTTACAACGGCATTGCGCACCAGTGTACCCGTGGAAAATACAAAGGGCGTAATTGAGGAACCAGCATCGCTGAGTTGTAAATCATCAACAATGCGTTGAATGGTACCGCCCGGTGGTGTTGCTTGGCTATTGTTAAAGCCATACCCACTGTAGCGCTGCAATCTATTGGATACCACGCAATAACTAATGGGTGGCGTAACAATAAAAAGTCTGCGCATCGGAGAGTGGCGCAAAAATAAATAAGCACCATCCATGGTTAAACGAGTAATGCTATTACTGGGGGCGTTAATAATACTTTGTGATGAAAAACCAAATAACGAACCGGGACTTGTAGTAACATACGGATCGCCATTACTAACACCTGCGCCCAGAGGATACACTACAAGATAATAATTAATTCCTGCTTGAGGCGTAAAATTTAAATTGAAAACATCAACCTGGTTATCGCTGTTTGTTTCGCCACTAACCGGTAATGGTTTTGATGCAACAGCGGGACTAGCGTAAGTAATATTTTGGTCTTGGTAATGGGCACTGCTTAACACTGGAATAAATTCAACACAATTATTACTAACCCGAATCGATTGCGGCATGGCATTGCGTAATTCGCGGGTTACTTTTTCTGTCGCAATACGACCGCTGTGAGCAAGTGATATTCGCAGCTCGGCATCGGTATAACCAATAATAGCATGACTAAAAAATTGGCTGCTGACCATTGCAATAATTGCCAATAAAATAATGACCACAACCATTTCAATTAATGTAAATGCGGCAACATCATAGTGTGTCTTGGGTGCTGTGAATGTCATTAGTAATTAACTCTATAGGCACTAAACTCAAAGCTTGCGCCACTTGCCGTTGTAATAATAATGTTGATACGTTTGGCATCATTTAGATTTAAACCACCAAGCTCGGTTCCGGCATAACTAACAGAAATTTGAGCGCGGTAGTTGTCGTAATCAACTCGGACATTACCTAGCGAGTCTAATAGTCCTAACTCGTCAAGCCCATGGTAATCATCAACATCATCATATAATGCGCGAGTTTCACTTGCGTCAGCACCAAAATTTAGAGCACTGGTACAACTTTGAGCACCCGTGTCGGCTGAACCACACCTTGGTATACCACCTTGGCCACTGGTCTCATCAAAACGTTTATTTAAAATTTCTTCCATATAAGCTTGAGCAACTTCGATAGCGCGGATTTGATGCAGTGGTGCTGCACTATTACGTATAGAATGTGTATACGCAGATAATGCCGCGACCATCGCAATCGAAATAAAAACAATGACTACAATTATTTCTATTAGCGTAAATCCGCGTGCCGGCATAGGCTAACATGCCCCTTCATGCGCAAAACCACTGGCATCAATACAAATTATATTACTCGCTGCACCCGTGATAGTAATGGCCTGTGATATTCCACCGACGTTATTACCCAGCGCATCAAAATTAATAATGATGCTCGCTGGAGATGTAGATATACCATTTGGAAATGCAATAGGAAATGTTGAGGTATCGGCATGTGTTAACCAAACATACGCACCACTACCTTGGCGGCTATCAATACCGTAATTTTTGGCGCTATCATTTAAATGAAATCGAATCGTATAATTACGACCGCGCATCATAGCCTGTTGTTGGGCAAAACGCGCGACATTAAGCACTTCATCTTTAAAGGCGCGTTCATCAAAAGCAGTTTTGGTGCTTAAGCGCGGTATAATAAATGCGGATAACACACCAAGAAGAACAATGATGACGACCAACTCTATCATGCTAAAGCCAGAACAGAAGTTACGTTGCATCGTGTAGTGCTATCATCGTTAATAAAAAAAGGGGCGATAACGCCCCTGTTATAGTCTTGTAGTATACAGTTTATAAACAATTAGTCGTGGTGGCGACAATTCCTGGGGGGGAGCCTGCTGCGGCTGACGCGGTAAAAACAACACGACAACTCGCAGCCGTTGTTGCACCGGTATAACTCCAAATAGCTGTTGCCGGTGTTCCGGTGGTATAGGTCACTGTAAAATCACCACCAGCATCATCGACTATCGCAACAATGCCTGCGGCTACTGCACCTGGATAGGTAAAAATATCAGTGACATCGACACCAACACCTTCGAATCGAGCATTTGGTACGGCGGTACCAGCCGCAGTTCCAAGCGCCAATTTGACACCGTGATACATCGACGTTGCTGAACGCACACTGGCTTCCATTCCGGTAACGACGGATGCTCGTGCATCGGCATGTAAATTGGTAAATCGCGGTACAATGGTCGCGGCCAATATACCTAAAATAACGATAACCACCACTAACTCAATTAATGTAAAACCAGCACTGTGTCTAATCTGCTTCATTATTTACCTCATTTATTCTGATCAACTATCCAGGCATAGTTTTCAGTACTGACCAGCCTCAAGCCTTCAATACCATCTACACCTAGATTAAACTTACTATTCTTATTACTATCGGTATAGATCAGTGAGATCTTTAATTCTATTCGCTTAATACCAGCTAATTTTGTTGAAAAATGCTCTGGATAACGCACACGGTAAATCAATAATTTTTTTGAGGTATCATAAACCCAATCACCCGGATTAAGTTCAAGTAAATTAGGAGTGGTTTTTTCACCGACATAACCATTGGGTTTTTCAATGGCGTAGTTTAGGGGGTTACTCCCTACTAGTTTTACAATATCTTGTAACCGTCCCCTGGCATAATGTGCAGTGACTTCTAACTTTATTGCACTGTTCATTTCCGAGGTAAGTTTTTTAAAACTGGTTCGTTCTGCAGCAATACGCCACTTAAACAGATAACTGAGTGCAAGTGTAAATAATATCGACACTATAATAACGACTACAATGATTTCCAATAAAGAAAAACCGTCACAACGTTTAGTTGAATATTTGACTGATGTGGTTCTCATAAAATTGCTTTGAGTGGTTTCATGTTGAATTAAGTAGCGACTGCCGCAAGTTCCCACATTGGTAAAAAGATACCCATGGCTAAAATTAAAACCATCACACCAATCACAATAATCATAATGGGTTCAATGGCAGAACTTAATTTTTTTAAATCATAATCGACTTCACGTTCATAGAAATCGGCTACTTCTTCTAGTAATTCATCCACTGCGCCAGTTTCTTCACCCACGGCAAGCATTTGAATAACCAGCGGTGTAAATAGCTTGGTGTTGGATGCGGTGCGGGTTAAGGTGTCACCGCGTTCAATTCCGGTTCTGATTTCTATCACCTTCTTACCAACAAAGACATTATCAACTGCCAGTGATACAACATTAAGTGCCTGTATTAATGGTACACCGGCCTTAGTTGACATTGAGAATGCACGTGAAAATCGAGCTAGCGTGGCACGTAGAATAATATGACCCGTGAGTGGTATTTTTAATTTAAATCGATCCCAATTATATTTTCCTTGCTCGGTATGGACGTATCGAATAATAGCAGTAATAGATACGATTAAAGCAACAAACAGGTGTGGCCAGTAGTTCACAAAAAAATCAGAAGTTGTGATTAAAATACGGGTGGCCAATGGCAGCTCGGCTTTAAAATTATTAAATAAATTTTGAAATTGAGGGATAACATAAATATTTAAAATGACTACTGCACCAAAAATAAACGTTAGTACTGTTACGGGATAGCGCATTGCCGATTTAATGCGATCACGAATTTCTTTTTCACGATCCAAATAACCCGACAAGGTTATAAACGCTTCATCTAATTGCCCGGTTGTTTCGCCAATCTTAATCATACTGATGAACAGACTAGAAAACACATTTCGATGTTTACTCATGCCCGAAGTCAATTCATGTCCAGATTCTAAATCAATGCCGATATCACGTAATACTCGTGAGAATAATGGGTTGCGCGTATTTTTCGATAACCCGGTTATGGCTTTAATGATAGGAACACCGGCATGCATTAAAGTATACATTTGGCGTGAAAATAAAATTAAATCATCGTAACTGGGTTTACGCTCAAAATACTGTTGCTGTATTTCAAGCCATAATTTTTTTTGTTCTTTTGCTTCTTCAATACTAATGGGAGTAATGCCATCACTCAATAATTGTGACGCGACAACATCCGTGTTGACGGCATCGATAATTCCGCTTGCTGCTTTACCGTCAGAAAAACGACCTTTGTAAGCGTACTCAGTCATTGCTCAGAGGCTTCCGGGTTGGTTAATTCATCGGGATTGTAATACTCCACTTCTTCAATTGAGCCAGCCACTCGAATGACTTCTTCAAGTGAGGTAATGCCTTCTATAGCGTAATCCAGTGCGTGCTGCGAGAAAGAACGAAAGCCGCTACTGATTTTTGCACGTTTTGCAAATAACGACGCATCGGACTGACGCAAAGCATCTGCGATGCTATCATCAATTTGTAATAGTTCAAATACACCAATTCGTCCATGATAGCCACTGTTGCCACACTCATGGCAGCCCGGTCCTTTATAAAAATGAATTTCATTCGCACGTTCACCAATGCTATTAACCAACCAGCTACGTTCATTAACATCAAGTTCATGTGTTTCTTTACAAAAGGTACAAATTTTTCGAATTAATCGCTGCGCAACAATTGCACGTAATGCTGTTGCAACCAAATAACCTTCAGCACCTAAATCTAGCAACCTATTGGCAGAACTTATCGCATCATTGGTGTGCAATGAGGATAAAACTAAATGTCCGGTCATAGCCGCACGTAAACCTATTTCGGCTGTTTCATTATCACGCATTTCGCCAACTAATACGATGTCGGGATCTTGTCGTAATGCCGCACGTAATACACTCGCAAAGGTTAAGCCAATTTTGGGATGCACTTGCACTTGATTAATTCGTGGCAAACGGTATTCAACTGGATCTTCGACCGTAATTATTTTTTTCTCTGAATTATTAAGTTCCGATAACGCGGCATATAATGTCGTTGTTTTACCACTACCAGTAGGCCCAGTCACAAGAATCAAACCATAAGGTCGATGTATTTCTTTTCGAAAATCGCGTAATAGTTTATCGGGTAATCCGAGTAGTTCTAATTTTAAAATACCACTGGATTGATCCAGTAATCGCATCACAACGGATTCACCATGTTGGATGGGCATGGTTGATAAACGCACATCAATACTTTTATCTTTAACCCGAATATTAAACCGGCCATCTTGTGGAATACGGCGTTCAGAAATATTTAAGCCGCTCATAAGTTTTAATCGAGAAACAAGTGCTTGAGAAATTCGTTTTTCTTTCATGACATGCTCATGCAGTACGCCATCAATCCGCTGACGTATGCGTAACACATTTTCGTCTGGTTCAATGTGAATGTCTGACGCACCAACTTGAATGGCATCATCAAAGATCGTTTGTAATAATTTAACCACCGGCGCATTAACCACATCGCTGCTATCACCTAATGCGGCTAAATCAAAATCAGACTCTGATAACTCATCACCGAGTTCTTCCGCAAGTGTCGAAATCTCATCGGTATGGCGATACATTTTATCAATGGCCAACATCAGGTCAGCTTCGCGTACGACAGCTTCTTGAATAGGACGCTTGAGTACTTTATTTAATTCGTCAAAGGCAAAAATATCGGTTGGGTCGGCCATGCCGACGATAATACTACCGTCTTTGTTTTCCTTAATCGCCATAGCACGGTAACGTCGTGCAATAGTTTCAGGTATTAAATTGACGGTATTTATTTCGTAGTTATAATTTTTTAGTTCAACGAAAGGTATATTTAACTGGCTTGATAATAAGGTTAGCATTTCCATTTCACTAACAAAGCCTTTTTGAATTAATACTTTTCCGAGTTTATGGCCTGTTTGTTTCTGCTCGGCAAGAGCTTCCATTAATTGCGACTCAGTAATGACCGTACTTTTTACGAGCAAATCTCCAAGGCGTATTTTTTTTCGTGGATTGGCAGGCATATAATAGTCAATTAACTATT
>VAOX01043723.1_pt1 | contig 25920 bp, 21 predicted proteins | sample 3393891 | NCBI WGS metagenome assembly VAOX01 (sample SAMN08290429, study PRJNA428436) | hydrothermal vent metagenome | isolation source: Deep-sea hydrothermal vent chimney | place: Indian Ocean: Southwest Indian Ridge | depth 2822 m m | reverse complement strand
TGTTCATCACCAATAAGGTGACCTCACATTTTTTCATTACGCTATCCAAATCAATAACTTGCACATCTTTTTCGCGCCCAACTGATTAATCTAGGTTAATAGCTTGAAATTGCTCACATAGTTTGTTCTATGCTTAAAAAACAGTTGAACTGAAAATGAGCATCTGTTAATAATTGTTTCTTGTAAAATAATAATAAATTTCATGCGGCCAAAGGCTGATAGCGATTCAAGGAATTATCAAACATGAGTAATAAAATAGTAATATCAGGTATGTCATGCAGGTTTCCAGCATCACCAACATATCAGGTGTTATGGGAAAATCTGGTTTCAAAAAAAGACATGCTCACGGATGATGACCTTAGGTGGCCGTCAGGTAGCTTTGGTATCCCTGAGCGTTTCGGAAAAATAAACACGGTAGATAAATTTGATGCAGCATTTTTTGGTGTGCATGGTAAACAGGCAGATAAAATGGATCCGCAGTTACGCCTGCTGCTGGAAGTCAGCTATGAAGCGTTTATAGATGCAGGCATTGATCCGCAGGATATTAAAGGTTCAAACACGGGTGTTTTTACAGGAGCCTGCGGCAGTGACATGTTATCAATTAGTGGTAATAACATCGAGTCAATTACCGGTTATGAAAACAGTGGCTGCTCATTGTCTATGTTTTCTAATCGGTTATCATTTTATTATGACTTTCATGGTCCCAGCCATACGATAGACACGGCGTGTTCATCATCTATTGTTGCGCTAGACTCTGCTATTACGGCACTTAAGGAAGGCCGGTGTGACTACGCTATAGTGAGTGGAACAAACGCTATTTTTAGTCCATCAATAAGTCTCGGGTTCTCAAAGCTAAACATGCTATCTCCAACGGGAAGTTGCAAATCGTTTGATCAGCGGGCTGATGGCTATGCTCGTTCAGAGGGTGTTGGTGCTATTATTCTGACTAAAGAATCACTGGCAAAACGTATCCGTGCACGGGTACATGGCTCGGCAATAAATAGCGATGGATACACCGAGCAAGGCATTACATTTCCAAACGGCAATGCCCAGCAGGTATTACTCAAAAATCTGTACGCACAATGTGAAATTAACCCGGATGATGTTAGCTATATTGAAGCCCATGGCACGGGTACAGCCGCGGGAGACCCGCAGGAAGTTAACGCGATTGAGAAGGCGCTGAATATTAGCCAGCGAAGCGCAGACTCACCGTTATATATAGGCTCAGTAAAGTCGAATATGGGACATGCCGAAGGTGCAGCAGGCATAGCAGGTATTATTAAAGTGCTGCTTTGTATGGAGCATGGCATGATACCCGCTAATCTTCATTATTCGACAGCCAATGAAAATATTGAGGCATTACATAAAGGTACTATCAAAGTAGTTGATGAGCATATGCAATGGAATGGCGGCATAGTGGGAATAAACTCGTTTGGTTTTGGCGGAACCAATGCACATGTTATTTTAGAAGGTGGCGTTAGTCAAAATTTAAAAAATCAAAGTACAGGCAATCAACATGAATTACCTGAAATCATACCCCCGGTTATACCATGTGTAGCCAGGACATCTGAAGCAGTTGACAGGTTGCTCAACTCATACGATGAATCAGGTATAAGCCATGATGCGGTTAAATTTATGCAAAGCATTGCTAATAGAAACACTGATGCATTTGCCTACAGGGGATGCCTGGTTTCAAGCTGTGATAATAAGTACATAGAAAACCGGCAGATAAAAGGCAAAACTGTAGAGAACCCTCAGGAAATATGGTTTGTCTATCCAGGAATGGGTTCGCAATGGAATGGTATGGGCAAGGCGCTGATGTCGCATCCGGTTTTTCACAGCACAATACATACACTAAGCGATGTACTGGAAAAAACTGGAATTGATTTAATCAGGTTATTGTCGAAATCAGAAGATGATCCGTTTATTGCGCCAGCAAAAACATTTGTAGCGATTACGGCTGTTCAGCTAGCGTTAACCGATATGCTCAGTGCTTATGCTATTGTACCCGGAGGGATAGTGGGGCATAGCGTAGGAGAAATTGCATGTGCATATGCCGATGGAGCACTTACGAAAGAGCAGGCCATACTGGTTGCGTATTATCGAGGGAAGAGTGTTGAGCAAACAACTGAGTCTAGAGGTAGCATGATTGTCGCGCAGATGACATGGCAGGAGGCACAGTCTCATTGTACAGAGGGTATCTCACTGGCCTGTCATAACAGTGAGTATAGTGTGACTTTCTCAGGGGAGCAACAGGCGATAAATGTGTTGACTGAGCTATTACAATCTAGCAGCATAGATGTTCAGCAGGTTAATTCAGTGGGTGTTGCTTTTCACTCGCATTTAATTGAAGGTGCAGCACCGGTTCTTGATGAGTATCTGGCTGGCATTATCATTCAGCCGGTGCAACGCGGCCATCGCTGGATAAGTACTTCACGCACAGAAGATGAGTGGGAAAGTGCGAAGATGTGTTCGGCAAAATATTTTTCAGATAATTTGCTTAATCCAGTGTTATTTCATGAAGCATTACAGCATATACCGGATAATGCAATAGTAATTGAACTGGGGCCTCACAGCCTGATGCGTGCGTCTTTAACTGAGAGTTTAAATGCGCCTGTCTACATTAATATAATGCGCCGTGACTTTAATTGTCTGGAAGGTTTTAACAATGCATTGGCACAGGCCTACGTGGCGGGTGTTGATATAGACTGGACGGGAGGCCTTTACACCCCATCAGTTCAGAGCACTCAACTGTCGCTACCTGAATTAACAGGCTGGGCGCATTTAAAGTCCTGGGAAATACCCGATCCGGAAAAAGATGCCTTAAAGTCTGATGGCGGGGTTATCTATAATATTGATCTGGGGAAAGAAGAGTTTGCTTTTTTTAAAGATCATAAAATAAACAGCCATATTGTAGTACCTGCTACCGGTTATTTATATCTGGTATGGCAGACAGTGGCCAGAATCAAGCGCATTCCTTTTGATCAGCTAAAAATAAAATTTTCAGAGGTTCATTTTCATCGGGCCACAATGCTTGATGAGCAGGGTTCTGTTGAGCTAAAAGTCAGGTATTCTTCGGCGACGCATTTATTTGAAGTGACTGAAAAGGATGATCTGGTTGCCAGTGGAAGTGTTCTATCCGGTGATGAAATAGTGTTACCTGAAGTTTATAAATCTGTGCAGGATAAAACAGAAAAAATTATTTTTCTGGAAACAGCGGATATCTATAAAGAGTTGCGTTTGCGTGGCTATAATTATGGTGAATCCTTCAGAGAAATTAATAGAGTGTCGAGTGATGGCTGTTTTGTTGAAATAAACTGGCGAAAGAACTGGGTTACCTTTCTGGATTGCATGCTTCACTCAGGTGTTGTGCGTTTTGAGCGAAAAACGTTAGTGCCTACGTATATCCGAAGCTTAACAATTGACCCCGGGTTACAGCCAGATCAGACGGCTATTGAATTGTATTCAGATAGATATATTCGTTGTATTGGCTCTAAAGCAGTGGTGGTAGAGGACTGTGAGTTTAGTGTTATGCCGTCGCTATATCAGAAAGATCAACTCTCATTGTCGTCAATGGAGTTTGTGCCTTTTAACCAGTCGAACTGTATTGCTAAGTCAGGAAATACTGAAGTTGAAGAGTATATCAGGGTGCTTTGGGGGTATTGTCTGCAACAGTTCTCTCAGCTTATAGCCTATGCAAAAGATAAAAATATTGCACTTCCCGAGCATGTTTTAAAGCTGCGTACTATTCTTGAATCACATGAGCGGACTGAAGTAACAGATAAGGAAATTGCCAGATATGAGAATCATCCGGGAGGGATTATGATGAGGCTTACACAATATGTGTATAGCCAGCCCGAGCGGCTATTAGAAGATGCTATGCCATTGATTGTTTCGTTTGATGAATACAAAGATATTTATAAAAACGATATTGCTTCGAAGGTTTTATTTGATGACCGTTATCTGGGGAGTATGATGCAAATTGTGCTGGAAAACAAGGGCGTATCCAGAGCGGTTAATATCTGTGAAGTGGGTGCTGGAACAGGTGGCTTAACCGCGCATATTTTACCCTGGCTTCGAACCAGTGATGATACGTATACCATTACTGATATATCCGGAGGTTTTTTTGAAAACTTGAAAAAAGATTTTTCGTCATTCAGTGCCGTAACAAAATATGCATCCTGGGATATTTCAGATAAAGTGCCAGAGAGTGTTGGGCATAATCTTGATCTGGTGGCAGCAAGCAATGTACTACATGCGGCACCGAATATTAAACAGGCGCTGGGTAATATTCATGATTCATTGACCGAGGGTGGCTTTCTGCTGTTACATGAAATAACGCAAGGTGCTAATGGAATAATGACTATCTGGGGCTTTATTGAGGACATCTGGGATTATGATGATGCGTTAAATCGCTCCAGTGGTGCGTTTTTGTATAAAAATCGCTGGTTAGAAATACTTGATGAAAGTGGTTTTGAAATGATTTCTACCCATGATGATGGCCTGTTTCAGACGCTTTTTCTGTGCCGTAAAAGAACATCGGATGTGGGTCGAGTGATTTCTTTAAATGTTAGAAATGTCGAGCAGGAAGTCGATTCTATACAGAAACATCTGGGCACTGTTCGTGACGATGAGAGTGTGCGTTTGTGTCTGAGTGGTGATAGTCAATCAACACCTGGTCTTCTGGGGCTCATTAACTGTGTGCGTAAAGAGGGCGATGGAGATCGTATAAGCGCTATATATAATAGTAGTGATGGGGAGATAAGCAGACAGGTGTTAGATTCGGTTGCCAGGAAAAATTTAGCAGTGTCTGTGTACCAGAACTCACAGTGGGGAGGCTACCGCTATCTTGCGATTCAGAAAAATAGTAGCCGCTTAAGCGATAATGCCTGCATAGACATTGGCAACAAAGGAGACTTATCGACACTTCACTGGGTTTCATCGCCTGCGGCAAATAACGTTAATTATGAATATGATGCCTGTTATTGTGCGCTCAATTTTAAAGATGTAATGCTTGCGGCAGGCAAGCTGCCAGATAATGCATTTGAAGGTGGTGGTAAATCATTAGGGGGTGAGTTCTCAGGCATATCAGTGACTGGTCGCAGGGTAATGGGGTTTCTCAGCGGGCCTTTTTCCACAAAAATACAGCTGGATGCCCAGGCACCTCCCTATGTATGGGATGTGCCTGATTTCTGGACACTGGAACAGGCGGCAACAGTACCTGTTGCCTATATGACAGCTTATCTTGCGCTGGTGGTGCGTGCGGATATAAAAGCCGGGCAACGTGTATTAATACATTCGGGCACGGGTGGTGTCGGCCAGGCATCAATTCGAATTGCATTGGCAAAAGGCTGCGAAATATTTACTACGGTCGGCTCATCTCAAAAGCAGGAAGTGTTGCATTCTCTTTTTCCTGCAATACAGGCAGATCATATTTATAGTTCACGCGATACCCGGTTTGAAAGACAGATTATGAATGTGACAATGGGCAAAGGTGTTCATGTCGTTCTTAATTCACTGGCGGATGATAAGTTACAGGCAAGTTTGCGTGTGCTTTCACGTTATGGCCAGTTTCTGGAAATCGGCAAGTATGACATGACAAAAAATACAGCAGTGGGGATGCAAATGTATCTTCGAGATGTGAAATTCAATGGTGTTGGTCTGAATAATGTTATGAGAGATGATATGCCGACGCTTGAGATTATTTCTGCGCTCATGAAAGAGGGTATCGAATCCGGTGTTGTGGAGCCGTTACAGCGCACCGTATTTGACCATGACCAGCTTGAGCAGGCATTCAGATTTATGGCAACAGGCAAGCACACGGGTAAAGTGCTGCTAAAAATTAGAGATGAAAAATCCGACTCGCAGGCATGTGTGAGTGCCCTGACGCAATTCTGGTGTGAATCAGATTGTACATATCTGATTACCGGGGGGCTGGGTGGTTTTGGATTTGAGCTTACACGCTGGCTAATAGACAGAGGTGCGAAGCACATTACACTGACAGGTCGCTCTGGTGTTAAAAATGCTTACCAGCAGCACTGGCTTAATATCTGGAAAAATGAAGGTGTATCTATTGTTATTAGTCGCCTGGATGTAAGCGATGAGGTGCAGGCCAGAACATTGATAATGGATATTAACCAGCGGCATATGTTGAGAGGGATCTTTCATCTGGCAATGGTCATGGAAGATGATCTTTTATTGAATATGAAAAGTGAAGCGTTTAAACGTGTGGTTGGTGTTAAATATGGTGCATGCGAGTATCTGGATAAGTTCAGTCGGGAGCTTTGTCCTGATTTAAGTGAGTTTGTAATGTTCTCATCCCTTTCAGGAGCCTTCGGTAACCCTGGGCAGTCCGGTTATGGTTATGCAAATTTTGCCATGGACAGACTGTGTGAAAGGAGAAAGCAGCAGGGGCTCCCCGGATTATCTATTCAATGGGGTGGAATTGGTGATGTTGGATTTGTTAATGATAACGTGGACTATGTTAATATCTCGTCTATGCGTATTAAAGAGCAGAGTCTGTCTTCCTGTCTTGATACTCTGGGCGAGTATTTACTACAGGATAAGCCGGTAGTTTCCAGTTGTATTTTCAGGAATGATATTTTTGAAAAATCAAATAACAGTAATGATTTTAATTATGGTGAAAGAACAGAAGAAACACTGTTGTTATATATAAAGAACATACTGGGTATATCCGAAGAAACGCCTGTGAGTGATGATGCAAAATTTAATACATTGGGTATGGATTCACTAATGGTGGTTGAAATCAAAGGTAAACTTGAATCGGATTACGGTATAACGCTCACATTGCCCGCTATACAGCAGCTGAGTTTTTCAACATTAAAAGATTTGTACAATAACAGGCGCAATACGTCGGGTAATTCAGGTGGCGCAGCTAACAGAAATAAGCTGGAGCTGAAAAATGCTGGAGTTAATGCAGATAAAAAAATGTTTGAGCTGGTTGCTGGAACCACGGATGATACTGATATAGTGTATTTTTTAAATGGCATTGTTTCAGATCCTGTTTCTATTTTAAGTGATCTGGATATTCCGCAAAACACAGGCGTGTATATTATTCGATATGAGCAGGCGGGCAATATGGATAATCTGACCGATCTATGGGAGAAACATATACTGGAGTATGGCGTATCGGCAAGAAAAATACATATCGTAGGTTTTAGCACAGGTGCTACTATTGCGCACAGGTTTAAAGAAATCAAAAATTTGTCGAATTTATCCGCAGAAATTAAATATACTGCTATTTCACCACCTGGCAGATATATGTTTGAGTCATTGCGTGAGTTTTCAGTTGAATTTCTTGAGCGTGTATCAGAGGAGGATGCAATGAAAGAGTTAAGCGCAATGCCATGGATAAATGATGCCCGTATTATTGGTCATCAGGAAATAATAGATCAGATTAAATTTATTATTTCGGATCACTTTTATGCTAAAGCACTCTCGGTGGTGGACACAATCGTTATTCCAGAAGATGACCCTTATTGCTGGACGGCTGAAGAATCAGAACCCATGGCATCTAAGGTTGAGGTGGTTGACGGTGAGCATGATCTGAGAAGTATCGCATTGCATGAAATTGTGTTTGGCTAAAGCGGTGAGGCGTATGACGGCAATAATGAGTGCTGATTGGCGTTGTTTTTGCTATCATGCGCATCACCCGCATGAGACAGATACAGGGCCAGGTCTAATAATCCTGGAAAAATCAGTTGAGCGCGAAAAGGATGTGCAAGCTATTGATCTGGATAGCGTAAAGAGTGAGCCGAGGCATTGGAGAAATTACCTGCCCGAGGTTACAAAAATTTTTACACAATAAACTGGAGATGAAATGTCTGAATTACAAGTTGAAGAATTAACCGTAGGTGAAGGTGTTGAGGCCGGTGCGAGTGATGGTGCAGAAGTCGTAGTCGTGCATTACACAGGCTGGTTAACCGATGGCACTAAATTTGATTCGAGCCTGGATCGAAATGATCCGTTTAGTTTTACCCTGGGTATGGGGCAGGTGATTAAAGGCTGGGATGAAGGTGTTAAAGGCATGAAAGTGGGGGGCAAGCGCAAGCTGACGATCCCACCTGAAATGGGCTATGGTGCAGCGGGTGCGGGTGGTGTAATTCCCTCCAATGCGACGTTGGTCTTTGATGTTGAACTGTTAGAAATTCGCTAGTATTCTTACATGTTTAGAATAAAAAAGGCGCACCGTATGGCGCGTCTTTTTTATTTTAAAATCATCAGTTGAACGCTCACCGCAGAAGATGCTCAGCAAGTTTTTTAACGGGTGACTGATTTATATCAAATTCAAATAAGGGTATCTGGGTATAACGAATGAGTTCATTATAGTGGCTGTTGTTAGTAGTGGAATGTGGCAGATGGTTGAGTACAATTGCTTTAATATTAAGACTGGAATGCGCTATGGCATTTAAACAGAGCAAAATCTGGTTTATGCAGCCCACTCTATTTTCAGCGACCAGTAGCAGGGGCAAATCAAGTTTGATGGCAAGGTCGGCATTGAGTGCGTCTTCACAAAGCGGCGAGTAAAAGCCACCTGCACCTTCAACGAGCAGGAAGTTGTTTTCATTCACTTCATCAGTGCAAATCTGAGATAACTGATTAAGAGAAATACGCTGGTTATTCTGCCTTGCGGCTTCTGCGGGTGAAATGGCTTCTTTAAAACGATAAGGGCAAATTTTTTCGATTGCTTCAATGGATTGCGATGCCTGTTTTAATTTAACAGCATCTTCAGGTATTAGTTTATTACTGGTGTGAGTGCAGCCAGACTCAACGGGCTTTCTGGGTACTACATTTATATTACGGTTTGTGAGTTCAGCTGCAATTTTGCAGGCAATATACGTTTTGCCTACATTGGTGTCTGTACCGGTGATGAAAATTCCGCTCATTAGGTGTTTTCAGCTTATGCGTTATTTTGTTAGCCTGTCCAGTGCTTCCCTGTATTTTTCGGCGGTTTTATCTGCAATTTCCTGCGGTAATTCTGGCCCGGGTGTGGTTTTATTCCAGTCCAGTGTTTCCAGATAATCACGCACAAACTGTTTGTCAAAACTCACGGGGCTACTGCCGGGGCTGTATTGATCTGCTGGCCAGAATCGAGAAGAGTCGGGCGTTAAAACTTCATCAATTAAAACCAGCTGATTGTTCTTATCAACACCAAATTCAAATTTAGTGTCGGCAATAATAATACCCCGTTCCAGGGCGTAGTCTGCAGCGGCCTTATAAAGTTTCAGGCTAACCTCTTTTACCTCGTGAGCCATGTCTTTACCGAGTAGCTTTTCGGTTGCAGCATAATCAATATTCTCATCATGCTCGCCAACATCGGCCTTGCTTGACGGCGTGTAAATGGGCTCGGGCAGCTTGTCGGCCATTTGCAGGCCAGTGGGTAAATTGATACCGCATATGGCACCTGATTTCTGGTAGTCTTTCCAGCCAGAGCCAATAATATAGCCTCGAACAATCGCTTCCACCGGCAGCGCTTTGAGTTTTTTAACCACCATTGCGTGGCCTGCAAGGGTGTTGCGCTCAGTCTTATCAGTGATGATGTCTGCCAGAGGTATATCATCTGCCAGGTGATTAGGGATAATGTACTGAAGTTTGTTTAGCCAGAATCGGGTGACTTCATTTAGAATTGAGCCCTTGTCAGGTATTGCTGTGGGCATAATAACATCGAAGGCGGAGATCCGATCACTGGTAATAATGAGCATATGGCTCTCATCAATATCGTAAATATCGCGGACTTTGCCTTTGTGGCGTAGTTTAAGGTTGCTGATATGGCTGGTATGCAGGGTCATTATCTGTTTGCGTTGATTAATGTGGGAGGGTATTTTACCTGAAGGGGTCTCGGGTATAAAGCCAATGGCATCAGGGCGATGTTTTTTTATCCATGTTCTATGCGTTGAAGGCAGATTAATACAGGATTAACGGCTTTATGCAGCAAACATGTCTCTGAGTCCGCGGCGAAGAATTTTTCCCACATTGGTCTTTGGAATTTCATCAACAAACTCAACCCGTTTGGGTATCTTATAGCGCGTCAGGGAGGCTTCACAGTGCGAACGAATATCCTTAACCGATAGTTGTGGGTTTTTGCTTACCACAATCGCCATAACCGCTTCACCACACTTCTCATCGGCTATGCCAATTACGCCCACTTCCAGTACATCCGGGTGGCTGGCAATTACCTGTTCGACTTCATTGGGGTAGACATTGAAGCCAGAGACAATAACCATGTCTTTTTTACGATCAACAATCTGTAAATAGCCCTGTTCGTCGATAAAGCCAATATCGCCAGTATGAAACCAGCCATCTTTATCAAATATCAGAGCGGTCTCTTCAGGGAGCCGGTAATATCCCTGGGTTACCTGAGGGCCTTTTACGCATATCTCACCGTTTTTATCGGTGGGCAAAACCTGATTATCGTCATCCTGAATACAGACATCTGTAGAAGGCAGAGGCAGGCCTATTTTTCCATTGTATGCGCTAAGGGTCATTGGGTTAATACAGATGGCGGGGGATGTTTCCGTTAAACCATAGGCTTCCAGCAGCGGCTGTCCGGTTACCTTTTGCCAGTTTTCGGCAACTGATTTCTGTACCGCCATACCGCCTCCCAACGCTAACTTGAGTCGAGAGAAATCAACATCGGAGAAACCCGGCGTATTCAGCAGGCTATTAAATAAAGTGTTTACGCCGGTAATTGCCGTAAATTTTGAGTTTTTGAGCTCTTTAACAAAGCCTTTCATGTCGCGGGGGTTTGTAATTAAATGGTTCAGCCCCCCCAGTTTCATAATAACCAGACAGTTCGCGAGCAGCGAGAAGATATGGTAGAGCGGCAGTGCGGTGATAATATGCTCTTTGCCTTTTTCTATAAGTGGTTCTAGCCAGATAGCGGTTTGCTGCACGTTGGCAACCATATTGCCGTGGGTTAATATAGCGCCTTTTGCAACACCGGTTGTGCCTCCTGTGTATTGCAGAAAAGCAAAATCGCTCTGATTTAGCTCAGGTCTGGAGTATTTGTTTGCGTCTCCCTCACTTAAGCATTGCTTAAAATTTAAACTGCCCGGTATTTGAAATGGCGGCACCATCTTTTTAACGTGTTTTACCACCAGGTTCATAATCGCCGATTCTGGAAAAGCAAGCATATCGCCCATACGGGTTGTAATGACATGTCTGATTGATGTCTGGCCGATAATGCTTTGTAGTGTGTGGGCAAAATTTTCCAGTATGATAATGGTGGTGGCACCGGAGTCACAAAGCTGGTGCTTTAGCTCAACTGGCGTGTAGAGCGGATTGGTGTTTACAACCGTTAGCCCGGCACGTAATGCGCCAAAGATAGAAACAGGGTTTTGTAGCAAGTTGGGCATCATAATGGCGATTTTGCCGCCTTTTTCCATCTGTAGCTGGTTTTGTAGATAGGAAGCAAGACGCTGGCTAGAGTCATTAAGCTGTTGAAAACTGATGATTTTCCCATAATTTTGAAAACAGGGGTGATTTTTGTAGCTTGCACAGGCATTTTCAAATACTTCTACAAGTGAGCTAAATGCAGTGACATCTGCGTTTTCAGGAATACCCTGTGGGTAACTCGAATACCATGTTTTTGACATCCCTCTTTCCTTATTTTTTTCAATGGCTTACATAAAATTCACGTGCCCAGCTGATTTGATCTGACAAAAAATGCCGTGCAAATTTAGAGCAGCATCAGCTAGAGTATAGCTTACGATTCAGGAAGTATAGAGTATTGGGTGTAATTTGGTGTAATTTGGTGTAATTGAGTGTAATTTAATTGCGACATCAGGCTCAGAGCCTGTATTTTAGCAAACGCACCTCTGTAACAAAGTACAGAGGTGCGAATCTTTATGGATAAGGATGGGTGTTGAACGATTGAGACTGTCGCTTGCTAGCGACTCATCTCGCAGGGAGAGCTTGTTTCGCCGAACTGTTGTTCCAGATATGCGATGATATCGCCAGATTCATACATCCAGCTTACGCTATCGCCATTTTCGATACGCAGACAGGGGACTTTAATTTCTCCCCCCCCTGCAAGTAACTCAGCGCGTGCCGGATTTGTCTGAGCATCTCGGGTTTCAATATTTAAATCAAGGCGCTTAAGCACACGGCGTGTTTTAATGCAGAATGGGCAGGCATAAAACTGATAGATTGACATCGTAGCTACTGTTCGATCAACACATTCCTGCTCTTCAGCAGTACGATTAAGCGTTTTAGGGGGTGCAAGGTAGCTGATAAGAACAATTAGGCGGCCGAGGCCTTCTCTGAGCATTTTTAATAACATTGTACAATTCACTTCAAGCGGTGTCTGGCTGGTTATTTTATAACAATTAGGCGCATCTGTAAAAAAATCGGCTATTTATGCAAATGTCATTCAGCAACAGATTAGATGATATTTCTGCTTTTTAGCTCAGTTTCAATATCTACGAGTGTCTGAGGTGTATATTGTGCCAGGTCGCTCTGGTGTATATTCTGGCCCCAGACCGGTGCAGGCCAGCAAAAATCATCGGTAAATCGTCCGATAATGTGTATGTGTAGCTGAGGCACAATATTGCCGATAGTCGCGATATTAAGCTTATGGGGCCTGAAATAAGTACTCACGAAATGAGCAACCTGGTTTGTTTCATTCTGTATGCGCTTCTGGTGAGCGTCATCCAGCTTAAACAGCTCACTTTCCTGAGTATCGGGTACCAGAATAAACCAGGGTACAAGGGCGTTTTTATGCAACAGTAGCAAACTGCTGCCAACAGTGCCTGTTGAGTAGCAGTCAGATGCTAATTGTGGGTGCAGTGTAAATGACATCAGGCGTCTCCTTTCATCGCGTAATCGAGCTGAACTATTTCAGGTAACTGGTTTTCAGCCCACACCGCTTCTTCAGGAAGCCCCCCCTGGTGCTCACTTTCGCAGCACAGACCCAGTGTTACCATGATATGGATGCCTTCTATGTCTGCGTACTCCATAAGGTTTTTCCGCAGCTCCTCAAATATGTTTCGATCGACTGAAATTTCAGTGCTCAACTGCTGTTTACTGAGGGACATGGTACCCGGCACGGGCGTGCCAGGTGTGTTAGCAGTAGCATTTGCAGGAGGTTTTTTAAGTGGGTAGAGGGGAGGGCTATCAAGCTGGACAAACGTGATAGAAATACGTGTATCCAGGGGATTTGGAAAAGCAGAATTTTTTACGCTGCCCCGTATACTCGGCGTTCGCCCTGTTAACTGACTGTTGTGTGCTACTGCCTGTTGCAGGGAATAGAGATGCCGCCAGTTATTAATAGAAAACGTAATCTGCTTCATTTGTTCGAGGCTCATATTGTGGCATATACAGTGGTTTTCAGAATTATGTCAGATAATGCTGAAAAAAACAGGTGAGTTCTGACATATCTACCCACCAGACTCCTGGCTTTGTGCAGGGATGCACTTATATCGTGAGTGCAGAAGCATGCTTCGTATGCTAGATTAGTCAGCTGGGCGCGAAAAGGATGCTAAAACATCGCTAATCAGTTGAAATATAAGGTTTCCTACAATTTTATAAGGAAGTTAAAAGAACTCAACTTAATCAACAGATTAGCTGGTACGGGTATAGGCATCCTGCTCTGTGTGTCAGAATACCCTGTGTTGTCAGATGGAACCGTGGCTTTAGCCACGGCTGTATTAATCCAGGGTTAAGCGGGGCTGAAGCGATGCCTCCGTTGGGTACAAATCTTAACGGGGCAGCCATGCCAAATGCGCAGTTACTACCAGGGAGGGTGGGACTGTAGAAAATGCAGGAGCCGTTTTCTACCACCTTATTGGGCGTTAGTGGCGTGAAGCGGCTGGAGGAAAGCGCTTTTTTATAATGCTATACGAACCAGGCACCTGTGTAGACTTTAGTGAATCAACGGATTATTCCAGGATCATGCGTTTAGCTGATTTTTATAGGCTTCTATAAAATATACAAATTTAGCCTTATCAAATTTATGATTTACAAACGGTTGCAGCCTGGGCATATGTCGAGAATGAATTTTCCAGCAATGATAAACCTGGTTCCAGTCGGGATTGCCGAGCACGTCCATCAGGGCTTGAAGACCAAGGCCGGAGAGCGTCTCCTCACCGAACTGGCTCCGACTGCTTACTTTATACCACTTAATAACGATTTCACATGTGATAGTTTCTTCATGAGAATCAGGCATATGACTGATGGGTGGCTTTGTATTCATATAGGGTTTAATTCACCTGAATTTGCAGTCTCGAAGGATAGTAAAAAAAACCACATCAGTTATTGATGCTCATCAATGAAGTTCTGTTCGGTAGTGCTCTGGTTGTGGGAATCGCTGGATTGTTATAAGATGAGTGTCTTAGAACATTATAAAATACTGAGATAACAGCTTGTTTAAACTTGTAGAGTCAAGGGTAAAGCAGCTTCTTGAGCACAACCAGAGTGGCTTGATGAACCGTTGCCAGATTGGCGTAGAAAAAGAAAGCCTCAGGGTTTCTCCCGATGGCGGTATTTCACAGCTGTCTCACCCCGCAGAGCTGGGTGCAGCATTAACCAACCCCTATATCACTACAGACTATTCAGAAGCGTTACTGGAGTTTATAACGCCGCCATTTGAGCGCATTGAATCGGTGCTCGATTTTTTACGCGACTCCCAGACCTATGTTTATCAGAAGCTGGAGAAGAATGAGATACTCTGGGCAACCAGCATGCCCTGTGTTGTAAAAGATGAAAATAGCATACCGATAGCGCAATATGGCAAATCCAATGCCGGGCAGATGAAAAGCATTTATCGGCGGGGTCTGGGGCATCGCTATGGTCGGGCAATGCAGGTGATTGCCGGAGTACACTTTAATTACTCATTACCTGAGGCGTTCTGGCCCGTTTATCAGGACATGCTGGGGGAGGCTGAGCTTAGCCTCGGCGATTTTCAGTCCAAAGAATACTTCTCGCTCATTCGTAATTTACAACGCTATGGCTGGCTCATTCCATACCTGTTTGGTGCCTCCCCCGCCGTATGCAAATCCTTTCTGGGTGGGGCGCAAACAAGCCTCAAGTCGTTTGATAAAGGCACCTGGTATGGGCCTTATGCGACATCTTTGCGCATGGGTGATATTGGGTATCAGAACAACAAAGAAAGCGAGACCGGTGTAAAAGCCTGTTATCGGAGTCTGGACTCATATGTAAAAACCTTACAGTGTGCGATTGAAACACCCTTTGCCGAATATGAAAAAATAGGCATAAAAGTGAATGGGGAATACCAGCAGTTAAATGCCAACCTGTTGCAGATAGAAAATGAATACTACAGCACAGTCAGGCCCAAGCAGATATTACAGGGCAATGAAAAACCCATACTGTCGTTAAAAAAACGTGGGGTGCGTTATGTAGAGTTACGCTCTCTTGATGTAAATGCATTTGATCCGCTTGGTATAAATGAAACACAGCTGCGTTTTATAGAAGTTTTTATGTTGTTTTGTTTACTGGCAGAAAGTGAGCAAATTTGCTTTAGCGAGCGCGAAGAAATTGATACAAATGAATTGCTGGTTGCGCATAAAGGGCGTGACCCCAGTTTAAAGCTGAATCATAATGCTGCACAGATAAAATTAAAAGACTGGGCAGGCGAATTGCTCGATGCAATGGTTCCTGTGAGTGAGCTGCTGGATCAGCACAGAGCCGAGAAACTCTGTAAAAAAGCATTGCAGCAGCAGATTGAAAAAGTCATGCATCCGGATAAGACACCTTCTGCAAGGATGCTTGATGAGATGAGGCAGGAAAAAGAGCCCTTTTACCTGTTTGCCAAACGCATGTCGCAGCAACACAATGAGTACTTCAAAGCACTAAAATTATCAGCAGAGCAGGAGCGTTTTTTTAATGAGCAGGTGCAGACTTCCCTGCAAAAACAAGCTCAGATTGAAGCGGCAGATAACATAAGCCTGGATGAATATTTACAGCAGTATTTCAGCCAGAAATAAAAAGATAAATTGAGTATCCGGGCCAGGTGTTAGTTTACACGCCAGGGTGGGTTATTAGTAAGGGGTATCAGGCATGGCACGAGATTGCAGCTGGAAATTTACAGTAATGTGCTTTATGAGTTCAATCAATTGTGTTTTGTCATCATAATTTAAAAAATCTCCAATATCGGTTGATACACCTTTGGCGCAGATAGAGAGCCTGGGTATATTGCAGTTGCCATCGTCCGCGACAAGAAATTTCGACCAGTATCGCGGATACTCAACGTGCGTTTCTGCACAAACTTTACCAGTTTCAATAATAACACAGTCTTTCGTAAAGTATATGACCTGGCAGGATGAGTATTTTTTAAAAACCAGATACAGTACCAGGAAAACGACGAGTATCTCCAGTCCGGAAAAGGGCATCACAAGCGCAAGCCCCTGAAACAGAAATACCAGGCCGATTACAAAAGAAACAAGCGAAAAAACAGCCACAAACCGCACATTGTCCGCCCAGCTAACAGGGCGATTAGGCTCTATTAGAATATGTCCTGTAAAACCGTCTTTATTGAGATCGGGCGTAATCATATGCGTATACGGGTTCTTGTGCTATCTTACTGAATAGTGGTTGTATTGCTGGCCAACGGATTTATCAGGTTATTTATACAGGTGCTCATTAATTCTAACACTGGTTACTAAATTATATGAAACTTAAATATATTCTGCTGGATGCATTTACAAAAACTGTGTTCCAGGGCGCACAAATAGCTGTTTTCCCGGTGGGTGAGGGTGTTAATGAGCTGCAAAAACAGCAAATAGCAAAAGAGCTTAACCTGACTGAAACCGTGTTTATTTCGCACTCTCAGCAGCCTGGATGCGAAGCGAAGCTGGAGATTTTTACCCCTGGTGGGCCAGCAGGGTTTGCCGGGCATGCGGTTGTTGCCGCCTGTTATGTGCTGGGAGAAGAAAATATCATACAGGGTTGCGATGCACGAATCGAACTCAATGAGCAGCATCTGGACATTATACTGAGCATCAAAAATCACAAAGTACAGATTAGCATACCGGTGAATGCGCAAATAGATGAGTATGTGCCATCGAACAGGGAGCTTGCTCAGATTATCGGTCTTGATGTGAGTGATATTGGTTGTCGAGACTATAAATCAATGATATCAGGCTGTTCGGAACCGTATCTGATGATTCCCGTTAAAAATAACAACGCTCTACGACGCGCCCGGTTTAATGAAAATAAATGGCAGTTGTCGTTTGTTGCCTCACTGGCACGACAAATATTCCTGTTTACCTGTGAGCACCCATTTGAATCAGTCAGTTTTGCAGCACGGATTGTAGGTAAAGGGGTTGCTCAGCAGGAGGATCCACCCATAGGGGCGGTAGTAGGCGCTTTTGGACTGTACCTGTCCCATGGCATAAGTGACTATCATCGTTCCTGCCTGGTGCAGCGAGGGGATGAACAGTCCCGTATTAGTATACTGGAAATTAATGTTGACAAAAAAGGCAGCGAAGTAATGGGTATTCAACTGGGTGGGCATGTGGTTAAAACAGGCGAAGGGTACCTTGATATTCCGGGTTAATAGAGGAGCCCTTAAAGCTGAAGTCATTAGTTGAGCGTCTCAAAAGGAAAGAATGACCGAGCCTCTGTTTCGGGATAGCAGAATGTTGAGAGAAGGTGCCCACAAAGGGTTGCCCCTATACTACGGTTCTGTCGAGAGACCCATTGCAAGAAATAATTTTATTAGTATGTACTCATGTTTCTATTTTTCAATTATTCCAGTGGATGTCCGAGTAAGAATATTTTAACTCGAAAATCATAAAAAATAGTTAAATTTTAAAAAAACACAACAGGGTTTATCTGATTATGTCGTTAAATTATTTTATTATGTTAAGTCAAGATTTGACCCCTTATTGCTTTTCATTGGCCTGAAAAAAACATGACAGATTTTGAAAAACACATATCCATAGAAAGTGAAGATGAGATACTGATAGATTGTTTGAGTGAGCATACAGCGTGTGGCAAACAGCAGCTTAAACGACTATTGCAAAACGGCGGAGTATGGCTGGAAACAGCCCGTAGAAATGGCCAGCAGAGCATAGATCGTATTCGGCGGGCAAAGAAACCGCTTAAACAGGGCGATACCGTACATGTCTATTTTAATGAAAAAGTGCAGGCAGAAAAGCCCCCTGTAGCCGAATTGATAGCGGATGAAGGTGGTTACTCAATATGGAATAAGCCATCAGGAATGTATTCGCAGGGCAGCAAATGGGGCGATCATTGCACCGTTTACCGATGGGCAGAAAAAAATATCCAGCCACAGCGCCCCGCGTTTATTGTTCACAGGCTGGATAGAGCGGCTAATGGATTAATAATACTGGCACACAAAAAAATGCTTGCAGCGAAATTTTCTGCGCTTTTTGAGCAACATCAAATCAGTAAGCTATATAAAGCAGTAGTGGAGGGAGTAATCGATGTTCACCTGCCGCATGTAATTAAAAATAAATTAGATGGGAAAGACGCTATTTCAAAAATCATCAACATAAAAACTAATGTAGAGAAAAACCTCAGTGAAATTGAAATAGCAATTGAAACTGGGCGTAAGCACCAGATACGCAGGCATTTATCGGATATGGGGTACCCGATAACAGGGGATCGGCTGTATGGTGCGAAGAATATAGAGGTAGACTTGCAACTGAGTTCCATTCGGCTTGAATTTATCTGTCCAGTTACATTTAGAAGGAAAATTTATTGTCTTTGAAGCCTGGTTAATTATTGCCGTAAACTATGCTAATTAATCCAGGTTTAAGTTATGCCGTGCCGTCAAAATGATGCAGCGCGCTTCCAGCAATTCCCAGAACATCGTAATAGAGTTTTTTATTGATTTTTTCGTCTTTTTTATCGAAGCCTCATTATCAATCTTTGTCTCCCAGATAAAATACAATTTATTTGTCAAATATTGAACTGAACACCTGTGCTTTTAAAATCAGGCAGGAGAGCGGATCATTTGTTGTTTTTCTCGTTCTCCAGTGCTTTCTCTGATATATGCTTATAAAGGTGAATAATTTCCATTGCGAGTGCCTGCAACTCCGGGTGTCTGTCTGCGAGTGATTTATTGTTGACGGCATCTTTTATGGATCTTTCCAGGTACTCAAGATCAAATTCATTTAATGATTCACCAGCATTTACAGTTTTCTGTAAATCAAGCAGTCGAGGTATACGCTCGTTCTCCAGTCGCTCAATAAGCGCTTCAAGCAGCCCTATATCGGTAATTGAATAGTTCATTTATGTACATGTTTTTTTGCCCTGAGTGCTTAATTATAGCATTTTAGTTTATAGATGGCGGTTGTTTTTTATGCTGTTTCCGAGAAACAGGGGAGCCAGGGGCTTACATGTCCTTTTTGTGGTTAGTTGATGTTTCCTGATGAATGACCTGTAATGTCTGTCTGGCAATTTCATATTCTTCATTAGCCGGTATCACTATTGCTTTAACCCGACTATTATTCGTCTGTATTTCTAAAATCCCCGGCTGTTGTCTGCTGTTGTGCTGCCTGTCAATATTAAGGCCAGCCCATTGCATGTCTTCGCAGCACATCTGTCGAACGATGGCTGAGTTTTCGCCAATACCGCCGGTAAATATAATGCAGTCAACGCCACCCAGGGCAGCAATATAAGCACCAATGTATTTTTTAAGTCGGTAACAAAATAGCCTGAGTGCAAGATGGGCCCGAGCATCTCCCTGTCTGGCGGCCTGGCTGATGGCGCGCATATCGCTCTTTCCACAGAGGCCTTTTAAACCGCTTTTCTTATTCAGTAATAAATCAAGATCATTAATAGTCATGCCGGCTTCTCTGCTTAGATAAAACAGGATGGCAGGGTCAAGATCACCGCTGCGGGTGCCCATTATCAGACCTTCAAGAGGAGTCATGCCCATAGAGGTATCAATGCATTTACCGTTTTTAATGGCGGCTGCGCTGGCACCATTGCCGAGGTGCAGGGAGATAATTTTTAAATTTTCAATGGGGCGCTTAAGATGGCGCGCAGCCTGTTGAGCAACATAACTGTGGGATGTGCCGTGAAAGCCATAGCGTCGAATTTTTTTCTGCTCATACAACGTGTAGGGGAGCGCATAGAGATAAGCGTGCTCAGGAATGGACTGGTGAAAAGCGGTGTCAAACACGGCTACCTGGGGTATCTGCCGAGCATGCTCCATGCTCATGCGGATGCCCATTAAATTGGCAGGATTATGCAGTGGTGCCAGGGGAATGAGTGCTTCAATGCCTGCAATGACCTTATCATCAATAATAACCGGTTGTTTAAACGCTTCACCCCCGTGTACAACACGGTGACCGATACCGGTTAGTTCGTTATTATTTACAGACATGGCGCTTTTTTCCAGCAGCTCAGTCATCTGCATGATTGCGTCACGATGATCTATTATCGGTAGCTGCTGACTGAGCGTTTTCTCGGAGCCAGATGCATCAGTAAAAGTAAGTCGGGAGGCGCTCTGCGCAGAACCAATCTGTTCTATCAGCCCGCAGGCCAGTGTGTGCAGGTCAGTATTTATATCAGCGGCGTTAAAGAGCTGGAACTTGAGTGAGGATGAGCCTGAATTAAGGACCAGTATTTTCATAGTTTTTTTTGTCATAGAGGCTTCTCCAGGATAAAATAATTCTCATTCATCTGAACTCAGGTTAACTTGCGGTTACCGGTTTTGTGCCTGAATAGCGGTAATGGCCACGGTGTTTACAATATCGGCAACCAGACAGCCACGGGACAGGTCATTAACCGGTTTATTTAAGCCCTGAAGAACGGGGCCTATTGCCACAGCACCTGATGAACGTTGCACCGCTTTATAGGTATTATTACCGGTATTCAGGTCGGGGAAAATAAACACCGTAGCTTTTCCTGCGACTTTGCTGTCAGGCATTTTTTTGTCGCCCACACAGGCATCAATTGCCGCATCGTATTGAATGGGGCCGTCTATAATCAAATCCGCCTGGCGTTGTCGGGCAATTTTTACAGCCTCTCTAACGCGCTCGACATCTTCGCCTGCACCGGACGCACCACTTGAGTATGAGAGCATAGCTACCACGGGAGTTATGCCGAACAGTTGAGCGGTTCTGGCGGATCTGATTGCAATATCAGCAAGTTGTTCCGAATCAGGGTTAGGGTTAACTGCGCAGTCGCCATAAACCAGTATGCGGGTATCCATGCACATTAAAAAAACAGAAGACACCAGCAGCGCATCAGGTTGAGTGCCGATAAACTGAAAAGCGGGTCGAATGGTATGGGCTGTGGTGTGAGCCGCGCCGGAGACCATGCCATCAGCCATGCCCATGTGTACCATCATGGTGCCAAAATAGCTAACATCATTCATGGTGTCCCGTGCGCTGTCCATCGTCACGCCCTTGTGCTGGCGTAGCTCAAAAAACTGTTTCGCAAAGCTCTCGTGCAGGTCGCAGTTCAGCGGATCAATAATATTAACGCCCTGTAGTTTTAAACCCAGTGAGGTCGCACGGGCACGTAATTTATCTGGATTGCCAAGTAGCGTTAGTTCAACGACATCGCGAAGGCGCAAAATTTCAGCCGCCTGTAGAATGCGCTCATCATTGCCCTCAGGTAAAACAATATGTTGATGTTTATTGCGCGCCTGTTGAAAGAGTGAATATTCAAACATCAGGGGGGATATAGTGGTGGAAGGAGTCAGTCTTATTTTTTCTTTCAGAGTATCAATATCAACATGGCTTTCAAAAATACCCAGCGCGCGGGCAATCTTTCCCTCATTGCCTGGTCGAATAGTGCCCTTTACCGCAGCCGCCTGTAATGCGCTACGAAAGGTATCATCGTTAACACAGTAAACAGGTGTGTTCGTTTCATCCAGACCGTCCAGTAACCGGGTAACAGAGTCGGCGGGTGTGATGCCGCCAGTTAGAATAATGCCCACCGGCGAGGGGTAGTTGCTGGAAGCAATGGCCCCCAGAGTGGTGATGATAATATCGGTGCGGTCGCCGGGGGTGATAATCAGATCGTCTTTTTCCAGAAAGTTTAGAAAATTGTCTGCTGCCATGGCAGCCACTTTGATATTACGCACATAGGGTTGTAGTCGGTCTTTGGGGCCACTAAACCATTTCGCATTTAGTGCCTCAACAATCTCCTCCATTGCCGGATCACTTAAGCCTTCAATTTCGGGCAACAGATATGTTGGTAACGGACTTGTTTGTTGTGTCTGATCTTTAAGCAGCGTCTCGCGGGCTTCCTGCAAAATTTCGGGGTTGAGTCGGTTTACCACTATTGCCAGTAGCGGGCAACTGAGTTTTTTGAAGGAGTTTTTTGCCAGTTGCACATTTTCAAGCAAATCGCTGATCGCTACCTGGTGCCCGGATGAAACATAAATAGCAGGAGCCCCCAGGCTTTTGGCAATGCGAATAGACATATTGTAATCGAGAGCATCGGAAAGCGGGGTAATGTCCGGGCCTTCACAAAGCAGGAAATCACATGTGGCTTCGGCCTGTTTGAAGCGGGCAATAATCTCCCGAAAAAGGCGCTGATCGTTTCCCTGGGAAAGCCATTCTCTGGCCTGTTCATGCGTTACACCGACCATTTGCCGGGCGCTCATACTCAGATTAAAGCGGCTACAGAGCAGTTGAATATGGTTGTCATCTTCAGCGGCAGCAGAGGTGATAGGGCGAAAAAAACCAACGCGATCAACTTCTCGCGAAAGCATTTCCATTATACCCAGAGAGATAAGCAGCTTGCCGCTATTGGCTTCAAGACTTGCTATGTACAGACTTTGAGTCATTTTAATACCTACCGTGTTCTGTTTTTTTATGTGTCATCCACAACAATTACTGACATCAAAAAGCTTAGCAAGCTTAGTCGGACACCCACTATAGCTACCCATAATAATTATTAACATCATACCACCACAGGCGTAGATTGCTAATTAACAGAAGGAATCAATCAGAATCAGGGAGCAGATGATGCCAAAATCCCGTTACACCCTGTTATCACTGTATGTTTCGCTGTGTTCGGCAATCATGGTTCTTTGGTGAAAACTATGAACATCGCAGACAATGGTTAGAAGACAGGCTTCAGGAAACATCAACCGCCTTTCCTACTCAATGCATACGATTTTAGTATATTATGCATATAACTTCAAGAGTCAACATCTTAGCATTCATACCGCCTGCGCTGCGCAGCATGACGTATAAATGCCTGTTGCTCTATGCTGCCTGGTGGGTGTCTATCTAAGTCACAAACGAGGTCGGAAGAGGTAGATGTTATTGCTAATAATTGTTATGATAAAAATTTTCGAGAAGATACGCCGCTTTACAAAATTAAGCGGACATATTTCGTCTTATAATATTGAAGATACAAATTGGTAATAAGTACAATTAGAGGTTATGCAATGAAATACCGAGTCTTTTTATTCGGATTTTTACTAATAAATAATCTATATGCAAGTGAAAAAAATAAAAATATTTCTAACATGCAACAGTCTTTCCAATGTGGAGGATCTGAAATATATGAGAGAGCATGCCAGGCATTAAAACAATTCACGACAAAAGAAAATATTGAATTTAAAGAAACAGGCGGATTTAACGGAGAACGGTTTATTGATGTAGGCTATATCAATAGCCATAAGAACAAGCATGAACGTCAATTAGTTATTATCGAATATCGCTGGAGCCGAAATTTTCACAAGAAAATTAATTTCCCCGATAAGTTATGCACATTGTATGTTCAGCCGGAAGACGCTGAGCAATTGAAAGTGATTAATAAAGCAATCTCGAAGTTAGAAGAAGGAATTGTTCCCTCCACTAATTCCGCGTATAAATGGGCTCTGGAATATGATATTAGTAACGAACATTGTAAAGCGATAGCGCTGTCTTCAAATAAAAAATCGTTGATATCAAAAGATGATGGCTGGATATTAGAGAAAACGAAAACAGGCTATGTTTTTTTTGCGAAAGACTGAATAAAAGCTAAATCTGATTTTATTCTTCTACATTAAATATTTATTATTAATAATGCAACGACAGGTTTAATGAGGCAGCCAGCTTAATGAAGACAAAAAATAGCCTGTTTTGAGAAAATCTTAACGAGACACTCAGGAGGAATGAGGGAAAATAAGAATATTAATATATAATGACATTGCTTGTTTCTGCTATGGGTATCTCGTTAATGTGTTAACGTAGTTAATCACGTCACAGTTACTCACATGGTTCATTCGTTGATGTCTCCGTGTCCTCTGTTAGCAGTTATCAATATTTCTAGATACGACTACTTTTGATAAAAGGCAGCATGCTTTTTAATTCTAAAATAGTGTAATATCCATCTACTCTATCAACCTGAATATCCTCGCCATAACGGACAAGTAACTTAATGCTATTATTCTTGCTCAAGGTATAAATAAACTGAACATCCTCTCCATGGTAGTTTTCTATTTCAAACTGCTCCTGGGTACAAATTTTTTTTACGTCAAAAGAAGTGCCCAGTCTGGACTTGTCCTGCCCTGAAAAAGTTGCGGACAGGGAGCCAGAAGGTTCGCCCTCGCAACTAAGTAAAACTATTAAATTCGCTTCCTGTGAAAAATACTTAAAACCGGAAATAAATAAAATTAATAATAAAATCGTAGAAGCAATAAATATATCTCGTTTTTTCATAGCACAACTTCTTTAACGTAATTAACCTCATCATTGTGCCCCTGTATAATGAGTTCTTTTTCAACAGACGGCCAATTCACATCGTCCCCAACTTTTTTTTGTGCTTTACGTACCATTCCATACATTCCATGGTATGTAGCAGCTGAAAATCTCATGGTGTCCTTTATAGAGCGACCAGACCTTGTTGCAGCTATAATACGAATAGCGAGATAAGCAGACACAACAAAATCTTCTAATGCTGGAAAATTTATAACACTACTATATTCGGCGGGTATGATTACCTCATAAGTTTTAAAATTGAAGTGTTTTTGATGTTTATTCGAAGGGGCTGTTTTTAGCAGGTTGGCAACAAGTATTCGATTGGCATACGATTCAAATTTTTTCTTGAAATTTTTTTTGTTATTTACGTCAGTATAAGCAGGCTGGCCAAGTTGTCCTCTTCCTGTTGTTTTACCATCGATCCCCATCTTTTCTAATATACTAAGACGTTTCTTTTCAGCAGCATAAAGACGCTTTATTAAATCAGGTGTGAGATTTGATTGAACGATGCTGGAATTTATCTTTGCGTTCTTAATTAATATAATTACTTCATCGAGTGAATTTAATGCGGGTTTGTATTGGCTATTTGTTCTTAGTCTTTCCATAGCGCGAGCATCATTTTGTGAGTAAATCCGAGGTGCAAGCATATTTAAAGCTTCGTAGAGCCTGAGAACACCTTCAGTATTGAGGTTTTTTAATTCTGTTGTTGTCGCTGTTTTAATAATTTTTTGTGCTGTATTATCCTTCTCGTTCAGAGACGAAGATGCCAGCTCCTGCTTTATTGTGCTTGTATTTATAGTCATTAGCAATATCCTTGAGTCGAAGTTGGATTGAGTAGTTTATATTGTGACACATAGGGCTAATCTACGAAGAGCCTATTTTATAAAGCTCATTAGCCGATCCTGTTCTAATGCAGACTGAAACTTATTTTGGTATGGCCATACATCTTTGAATGGTGTTTATATTACCGGATATTACTTGCTTCCAATGTAAATGTCTTATTGTTGTGCTATATCAGTCGTTTAAATTGCAAGGAAACATATCGAGGCATATATGGACACCTCAAACAGCTTAGTTTAACTTAGCTAGAAGCTTAACAAGGCATCCATCATACCATCACAGGAGTAAATTGTTAATCAACAGAAGGACTTAATCAGAATCAGGGAGCAGATAATGCCAAAACCCCGTTACACCCAGGTTTCACTCGAAGCCACACCTTACTACCATTGTTATTCACGTTGTGTACGTCGAACCTTTCTCT
>VAOX01020109.1_pt1 | contig 25944 bp, 24 predicted proteins | sample 3393891 | NCBI WGS metagenome assembly VAOX01 (sample SAMN08290429, study PRJNA428436) | hydrothermal vent metagenome | isolation source: Deep-sea hydrothermal vent chimney | place: Indian Ocean: Southwest Indian Ridge | depth 2822 m m | reverse complement strand
TTTTATTAAAAAAACACACTAAAACAATGGGTTAAGAATAAAGTGTGGCTTAACACTCATGTTTTGTTTATACTTGGAGCGTAATTATGGTCAGTCTTATTGATTTTTCATGTAACTTATTGGCATTTTCCTCAAGTTTAAGTTCACTATAATGTAGACATTTATTATTTTTAGTTTACACCGTCATGATTATTAAAGAATAACTAAAGAAAATTGGATTTTGACCGTTTAATTAATATAAGAATTATTATAGAAAACGGTGTGTGAAACATTTGCAAGAATTTAATTTGTGAATGATTGGAAATGAAGAGTAATTTTTCAATTTAAATCAGGAAGTGGTGAGAAGAATGATGTTTGTCAGAAATTTTTTATTTTTAACGCTAATTTTTAGTGCGGCTTGTACAACAATGCCAGATGAAGTTAGGGAGGATTTGGAAACAGACACATTACGAATACCAGCAAGTAATTTGATTGCAGTTTACAAAATAGGTGTTGATGATGTTATTAAGGTTAATGTCTGGAAAAATCCTGAATTAACAATTGAAGTTCCAGTAAGACCCGACGGTATGATATCCGTCCCACTCATTGGTGATGTAAAAGCCGCAGGGTTATCGCCAGAGACTGTCTCCAAAAATATAAAGTTAAAACTTAAAAAATTCATTCGTGACCCATTAGTCGCAGTGATATTGACACAGTTAAATAGTCACGAGTATTTATCACGAGTTAGAGTTACTGGAGCAGTTAGAACGCCAATTTCACTACCCTATCGTCAGGGTATGACGGTACTGGATGCGGTATTAGCCGCGGGTGGTATCAACGATTTTGCTTCTGCCGGAAGCACAAAATTATACCGTCGAGTTAAGAATAAATCGAATGCAATAAATATTGATTTAGATAATATTTTAAACGGTGGCAAATTAAGCACTAACTATATTTTGAAACCCGGTGACATCATTACCGTTCCAGAAAGAATATTCTAAAAGTAGCTAATTATTATGCATTTACCTTTTGACCAATTATTAAAAATATTACTCAGAGAATTAGCCTCACATAAAACTAAGGTTGTCGTTCTCTTTTGTATAATTAGTTTATTATTTCTTGGGGTAGGACTGGTTTGGCCCAAAAAATATGTGTCGTTTGCAACAATAGTATCTGATAATCAAAATATTATTCAGCCACTGTTAGCGGGTGCAGCAGTTCCTACTAACATTTCCGACAAATTAAGAATTTCTAAAGAAATTTTATTTAGTCAAAAGATAATGCATAAGTTATTGCTTACAACTGGTTTTATAACAAATGATACCGATGCGATCACTGAAGAGTTAATTTCTGAGAGGATTAAAAAAAATACTAAAGTAACTAAAGTGGGTAGAACCTTAATACGAATAACATATCAAGGTGGTGACCCCATTGATGTGTATAACATAACAAAAACATTTGTAGATTTGTTTGTCGATGAAGGTGAACAAGTTCAGGCTAAAGAAAGTAAAGACGCTTTTTTATTCATTGAAAAGCAGTTGCAAGAATATCATGTTAAATTAGTCGATGCCGAGAATAAGTTAAAAGACCTTCGTTCTAAGAATTACGATGCTAGACCAGGAACAGAAACAGTTGTTAATGAGGCAATTGCCGGATATAGGCGTAAAATTAATACGGCCCGACTAGAGTTGCAGGAAGCTATTATTAAACGAAAATCACTTGAAGACCAATTATCTGGTGAAGCAGAAATTACGACACTGGCAACTAGAGATGGTCAGTTTAGAACCAGAATTTTAAATTTACAGTCACAACTTGATACCTTACGGCTTAGTTACCATGAAGAACATCCCGACATTGTTAGAACGAAACGTCAAATTGAGGATATTAAAAAAACAATTATAGAAGAAGAAAAAGATAAGTTGGATGCCCAAAGTGAGGCGAGAAATAGAGGAGAGCTGTTTGTAGATGAAGGTGTTCTCCTTAGCCCGCTTTATCAACAATTAAGAAGTGATTTATCATTAACAAAAACAAAGGTGTTAACGTTACAAACCAGAATTTCAGCTACTAAGAAATTAATGGGTGAAGAGTTTGAGCGTTTAAAACGAATAGGTCAGACTGAAGCTACTTTAGCAGAACTAACACGCGATTATGAAGTTAATCGGGATATGTACACAAGCCTTCAAACTCGTCGTGAAAAAGCCAATATCTCAATGAATTTAGGAAATGAAAATACCGGACCTAGTTTTAGAGTTCAAGAGCCTGCTAGATTACCCTTGGTGCCTAGTGGTATGAGGTTCATGCATTTTTTGATTACAGGCTTGATACTAGGAGTACTAATACCACTGGGTCTTGTTTATGCATACGTGTATATGGATCCAAGAGTAAGAACTTATTCTCAAATTGAAGTTGAGTTAAATATTCCAGTATTAGCCGTAATTCCACATATCTGTAATAGTGTTGAAGACAAGGCTAATAGCTTAAGGGATAAATATTTAATACTAATTGTATTACTAGTTGGAACTGCTTATATAACAGTTGCAACTTTGAAAATTTTGAAGGTGCTTTAATATGACTAACAAAAGAAAACTAGGAAAACGGAAAGAGTTGCGTAATTCAAAAAAAGAAACTCTTGATCTCGATTTATCTATATCAGGGAAAAATAATTTTCTGACGAGAACTGATGAAGATGTAAAGCATGATGCTTTAGCTAAAATGGCCGACTCAACTCGTGAAATAGAAAATATGAAAGAGATTTTCTTATTAGATGAAGATGAACTTTCTAATAAAAAAATCATTAGTGCTAATATGGCCGACCATAGAGTACCTGACCGATTTAGGAAGTTACGAACCACATTATTAAATGTTAGTAAGAATAATAATTTTATGATTATGGTTACTTCTGTTTGTGAATCTGGCGGTGCGAGTGTTGTAGCAACTAATCTGGCTGCTGCTTTTTCATTTGATGACAGTAAAACCTCTTTATTGATCGACTGTAATCTGCGAAAACCAAAATTAGATAAGATGTTTAACGTACACCCTGAAAAAGGCTTAACTAATTATCTAGAAGATAAAAATATTAATGTTGATCAAATTATTGCCTCTACAGGTATTAAACGCTTAAGGTTGATAACTGCAGGAAAGAATAAAGAATCAACATCTGAATATTTCACTTCTGCACGGATGCACAGTTTATTAAGTAAAATTCAGGAGCGATATTCTGATCGATATATTATCATTGATGCTCCACCAATCGGAGAATCACCTGATGCTGCGATTTTATCTGAATTGTGTGACTTCGTACTAGCTGTTGTACCTTATGGTAAAGTTACGGTGCCCTATATTGAAAAATCATTAAAGGCGATTGATAAAAATAAACTTGTTGGTGTTGTTTTTAATAATTAACCTAGCACCTGAAAATAACGAATATTATGCATCTTTATCGAATACTCTCAATCAGCTTTCCTGTGTTATCAAGTTTAATGATCGCGTGTAATTTGCACGCCTTCGAATCGAGTGTTAATTATAGACTGGACACATCATATACTGATAATAGTTTATTGGTTGAAAATAATAAAAAAGATGAGTTGTCTATTGATGCCATAGTAGGTTTTAGTGTGCTCGATAACTTACCAAATTTAAACTATAGTTTGAACTCCAGTGTAAGGCACAGAAATTATACTAAGAATACACTGGCGGATGTAACTTACTATACGGTAGCTGCTGATTTAGTTTGGGATATTATTCCAACCTCTTTCTCGTGGCAGGTAAATAATAATTTATCCGTTAGAGAGGTTAACCAGCTAAATCGACCATTACCTAATAATGTTCAACAGGTTAATATTTTTAGTACAGGTCCTTCTTTTGTATATAGAATTAGTGGTATCAATCGAGTGTTACTCGATTACCGATATTCAGATATTAAATATGAAAAAAAAATTATAGTGACAAATGTTGATAGCCAAAGAGATGTTTATACTTTGGCTCTCGAGCATCGAATTTCAGAAAAAAGTAATATTGCTTTAAATTTTGAAGAAACCACCGTGAAATACCTTGATGTAACTGTTAATAGTGACTTTACAGGCAATTCAGTGTTTCTGTCTTATAATACTACAAAAGCTCGCTCTCTTATAAATGTGTCAGCAGGTCTAAGTGAAGCTACATTGACTAGTAATGGCAAGAAAATAAAAAGTAATTTTTATAGCGCTCAATGGGACTATCAAATTAATTTTAGTTCTAATTTTTTAGCACGTTACTGGAAAGGTTTAAGTGATCCTACGAATGATGTGCGTCTCTCTAATTTTTTAAATTCGGGGGTTGTTAATACCGCTATACTTAATGATACAAGTATATTCAAAGTTGAACGTATAAACTTAATATATAATCAAACCAAATCAAGTTGGAAAACAATATATACATTATATGGCTATGAACAAGATTATGACCAGATTCAGCCTAATCAAACAACTTTAGGCGCTAGTATCGCATTTGACTATAATTTATCGAGATCACTTGTGCTGACAAATCGGTTGTCACAAATTACTCGTAAAGTATTATCTTCGAATGAATTAAGAAATCTCGATACTGCGATAGCTATTGGAACACGTTACTACTTATCTACAAATTTACAGTTTCTTACTCAATACCAAAAAAATGCCAGAACGAGCAGTCTAAGTGGCCGTTCATATGAAGAGAATGTTGTATCGATTGGCCTATCTTATACAAACGCAAATCTTAGAGGTCGATTACAATAAGAAATCATGAATGTTAACAGGGTTAATAATGTCTATTTAATTATTACAATTGATACTGAATGTGATCATGATTCTAACTGGGTTCGTTCAAACCCGCTTACATTTAATTCTATAAAGACAGGTATACCCAAAGTTTTGCAACCAGCCTTTGAAAGTGTCGGTGCAATTCCGACTTACTTACTTACAGTGGAAGTAATGGAGGATGAACAATCAATATCAGCTTTACGCACTCTAAAAGGAAGTTACGAATTTGGAACGCATTTACATGCAGCTTTCATAGAACCTGAAAAAAAATTTTATGATTATGCCGGCATTGATAGTCCGGATTTTCAATGTCAATACTCGAAAGATATTGAATATAAAAAGCTAGAAAATTTGACCAATTTATTTATAAATAAATTCGGCTATCGTCCAACCAGTTTTCGTGCTGGACGATATGGTGCTGGAGTTAATACATTTGAAGCTTTGGAAAGTTTAGGTTATACCGTTGATACTAGTGTTACACCACATTTGCTGTGGACAGAACCGAAAGCGACAGTTGATTACCGTGATGCACCCGAACAACCCTATTTTCCAAAAAAAGGGTCGTTAATAAATATTGATGATTCAACCATTAAGGGGTTATTAGAAATTCCGATTACTGTAAAAAAACGATTTTTTCGAGGACCATCTTGGTTTCGACCTTGGTTTTCATCGGTAGATAAAATGAAAGAGATTGTAGAGTATCATTTAAATCATTATCAAAATAATGAAATTTTGGTATTAAATATGATGTTTCATTCAATGGAGATCATTCCAAATGCCTCACCATATCCACGGTCTGATTCAGATGTTACACGTTTTGTCGATGATATGAGTAATATACTCAATTGGTGTAAAACCGAAGGGATTAAATTTTGTAAAACCAGTGATATATATACCAAGTTCCTTCATTTATAATTTTATTGAATGTGAAACTAAAGATTAGTAACTATGAAAACAGGTGATAAACTTAAAAAACTACTTGTACATGTATCAAACTATTCGATTGGTAGCTTGCTGGTTACTATTGCCGGTTTCATTTCATTTCCGATTTTAACGCGATTATTATCCCAAGCAGATTATGGTTTATTAAGTCTAGTAGGAGCTACTTTGACGTTGTTAGTGGCGCTGGGAAAACTCGGTCTTCAAAATCCAATTATTCGTTTTTATTCGGATGCTGAATCAAACCGTGACGGCTGGAACCTCAATAAATATTACTCAACAGTTATTTTGGGAATGGTTGTAATTGGTGTTTTTATAACAACATTTTGGTTGGTTTTAGTTTATTTTACTCCTGATAAAATATTAGCAGATGGTCAGCTACGACTTTTATTTTTGGTTACATCCGCTTTAGTACTTATTCGTGTTATGGATAGTGCATTTTCTAATATTTTTCGAGCAAAGCAAAAAAGTCGATTACTGAGCACTTACCGTGTTTATCGACGATACGCTACATTGGCACTCGTGGTAATCACTCTTTTTTTCATCTCAAATAGTTTATTTGGATTGTATTTAGCAACAATATTTGTTGAATTAATTTCAGTTTTTATATTAGGTTTTCTGTTACTGAAGCATCAAACTGTAACTGTAAATTATTTTTCACCTTTTTTATTAAAGCAAATGCTAATTTTCGGAATTCCGTTAGTCGGACATGAGCTTGCTTGGGTGTTACACAATACGGGTGACAGATATTTAATTCAATGGATGATGGGATCCGAACCATTAGGAGCTTATGCTGCAGCCTATAACCTGAGTGACTATGTTCGTATTATCGTAATTATGTCACTGTATCAAGCTTTACCTCCAATATATTTAAAAATATGGTCAGATGAAGGCGAGGCAGCAACAAGGCATTTTATAGAAAAGTCATTACATTTTTATCTTATGGTTGCTTTACCGATAATCGCCGGTGTTTCAGTCGTAGGACCAACTTTATTGACTATTCTGGCTACCGAAAAATTTGCTTCTGGTGCAGTTATAATCCCTTATGTCATTGCAGGTATGGTTATAAATGGGAGTGCTGTTATGTTTGGTGCAGGGCTTTATATCCACAAACAAACTAAAATATTAATGGTACTAATGTTGGTTAGTGCTGTTTTTAACATTATTTTAAATATGATATTGATTCCACACTATGGAATTGAAGGAGCGGCAATAGCAACTTTAATTAGCTATACCGGGTTTGCCATCAGCAATAAGATTGTATCGTCACGAAAATTTTATATTGCGATTCCTTGGGCGACGGTACTTAAATTTGGTTTAGTATCAATAATCATGTACTTATTACTGATTCAAATTGATGTTTACAACTCAGTAATTACTTTACTAGTGCAAGTCATTGCTGGTGCAATATTCTATTCAATTATGGCTGTTCTTCTAGATAAAACAGCTAAAAATATAGCAAAAATGACGTTATCAAAAATTCGTGAGTTAATTTTATGAATGAATTCAGAATTAATATAATTTTATTAACGTTAAGTACTGGATGTGACAGATGTTAAGTGTATCTCTATTTTGGGTATCAGTAACTTTTATTTTATATACCTATTTTGGATATCCATTGCTTATCTGGGTACTGTCGTTGAGTAGAGAAAAATCACACGTAGATATTAAGGCTGATTATGAATGGCCAGATATTTCAGTTGTGATACCAGTTTATAATGAAATGAAAAATATAAGTAAAAAAATTGATAATTTATTGTCAATTGATTATCCAGTTGGAAAGTTGACCATAATTTTAGTATCCGATGGGTCTGATGATGGCACGGTGGAATTATATTCTAAAGATTCGCGGGTTAATTTTATTTCATATAATGAAAGACAAGGAAAACCGACTGCTTTAAATACGGCCTTAAATACTGTTACTACAGATATAGTCATCTTTACAGATGTAAGACAATCACTGGATCAACATTCATTTAAATTTTTAATTAAGAGATTGCAGTTACCTGGCGTTGGCGCGGTAAGTGGTGAACTTTGTCACCAAATATCTGAGACTAATATCGGTCAAAATGTGGGTTTATATTGGCGGTATGAAAAGTGGATTAGAAAATCTGAAAGTCGTTATAGATCCACCGCTGGTGTTACTGGTGCGTTATATGCTATTTATGTTAAAGATTATCATTCTCTTAGAAAAGAAACGTTATTGGATGATTTTGAAGTGCCAATGCATATTATAAAATCAAATCAACGTGTAGTTTTGGAATCGCAAGCCAAAATATTTGATGTTTCTCAAGAAGATATTACTGGTGAGAAAAACCGTAAAATTAGAACGTTAACTGGAAATTTTCAATCATTTTTGTGGAATAAGTGGTTATTTAATCCATGGAAAAATCCTATTATATTTCAATTTTTGTCACATAAAGTTTTTCGGTTGTTTGTACCCTATGCCATGCTAGTTTCATTGGTTAGCTCATTTACAGCAACCGGATTATTGTATTCCTTATTATTTTGGTCTCAGGTTTGTTTTTATTTTATTGGGGTGGCTGGTATAAACTCAGATAGGTTCAAGAAAAATAAACTAATTAGCGTAATAGTTGTTTTTATTGAACTAAATTTATCTGCAGTTATAGCCTTAAAACGGTTTTTAACTGGGACAATTAGCGCTCGATGGGATAAAACATCATGACAGTATCAGTGCTTATGTATCATGCGCTTTATTTAGATGATTCTGAGTTAGCGGAAATTGCAGAAGAAGATCGTCCTTATGCGATATCCTGTGATATGTTCCAAAAACAATTGGATCTGTTAATAGACAATAATATTGAGGTTCTAGATCCATTAACCTTATTAAATGATTCTGGTACAGGTGACAAACATTCAGTTTTATTAACGTTTGATGATGGTCACGAGAGTTTTTATCGTTATGCTTTTCCAGAATTGAAAAAACGCAGTATGCAAGGGATATTTTTTGTGACCTCTGAGTTGATTAAGCAGCGAGAAGATTTTTGCACTTGGTTACAGTTAAAAGAAATGACTGAACATGGTATGAGTATACAGTCGCATGGGAAAACACATAAATTTATCTCGGATTTAGACTCTGATGAGGCGCGTGAAGAATTGGCTGTTTCGAGAAATGAAATTGAGAAAGAGTTAGGTGTAAGTGTAAATTCTATCTCATTTCCTGGTGGGCGATATACTAAACGTGAAATTAAACATGGGATTGAGTTGGGTTATGATTTGTTCTTTACATCAAATGAAGGCGTAAATGAATTTATTAGTGGTTCTGGTTGTAATGTCATTAAGCGTTTAGCCTTAAAGAAATCAACTAATTTAAAAGAGTATTTGAGTTTATCTAAAGGGAACTTTTTTTTAATAAAAAAACGTATTGTGATATACAAACTTAAATTTTTAATTAAAAAATTACTGGGCAATAGCTTGTATCATGTGCTTTACAAAAGGGGGCAGACTCATTGACTTCTATAACTCCTGATTCTACTGCGCCAACCCAATACGATAATTTTTGGACTGAAAATGGTCAGCTGAAATCAACATTACTGTTTATTGCAATTCCTGGAGTATTACTTGCGATTATGATTGGTATTGGAGTGCCTATTCCTAAGTGGGCGCTATACGGTGTTGCTGGTTTGTTAGGCATGATAATGTTTACTAAAAGCTTCACAAATCCAGAATTCTTAATAGCAGCATTTATACTTTATATACCGTTTAGTAAGCAAATTGTTATCCCACTTGCTCCTGGCATTAATGGCACCAATATGCTTATTGCTATGCTGATTTTTTCATTGTTTTCAATATCTGCAAAAAATAAAAAAGCACTATTTACAGTTTACCCTAATACAAAATTAGTGAAAATATTTGCATTTGTTAGTTTTTTTTCTGTTATTACATTAATAATGAGTGATGGCGGACTTTCTTATTTAAAAGAAGATATTTTGCCTCAAGTTAAAGGTTGGGTAGAGCAGTTTGTTATTTTTTTTATATTTGTAAATATAATAAAAGACGGTGCTATGGCACGTCGCATTGTAATTTATTTAATGATAGGTACTTTAGTAGCGCTACTCGCAGGGGTTCAAGAAACACTGGATAAAATGGGGCTTGCTTCAATTGAAAAGTCCAGAGTACTTGGGCCTCAATTGCAACCCAATGATTATGGCGCTTTTCTGGTTTATAACACGGCACCGATTTTTGCTATTTTTTTAATTTATTTCAAAAGTTGGAAAGCTTGGGTGATGACACCCTATTTTCTTGTAACACTGAAGGTCTTGTTATCTACCTTTTCTCGAGGTGCTTTACTAGCACTTGGTGCCGCAATATTTGCTGCTAGTTTTGTTAAAGGTAAGAAGTTTATAATTTCTGGCGGCATTATTGGTGTTATTGCAATAATACTATTACCCGAGTTAATACCTACATCACTAAAAGATCGTTTTGGTATAAGTGAAACGACGGAAATTAAAGAAGAAAATCTGGATGCTAGCTCTGAAACCCGATTAGTTTTATGGAAAGCTGCAATTGATATGTCTCTCGAAAGTCCTATTTTAGGTAAAGGATTTAAAAATTTTAATCGGTTTAAAAGTAATTATACCGAAGTAGATGTAAGAGAGGGTGACACTCATAATATGTTTTTGTGGATTAGTTCTCAAATGGGAATTCCCGCGCTAATACTATTTTTGATGATATTATATCGTTTCTATAAAACGGGAGTTGACATTTTCCTTAATCACCCTGATAAATTTACCAAAGCTATTGGACTTGGCGGAGTGTCGATGGTAGCAGGCGTTTTTGTAGTCAATATGTTTGGCTCTCGAATGATTGGTATTGATGTTTGCGGTTATGTGTGGATCTATCTTGCGATAGTCTCTCGTTTAGTTTGTGAAATAAATGAAGACAATAGTAGTCAGCCCAGTTATGAAAAATAAAAATACTCAATTACCCTTGGTGGTTCATATTATAGATAGATTGCCGCCTGATGGTGCGGAACGATTAATGGTTGATATACTCAAAAATAGATCAGACCAATTTCGCTTTTATGTTCTGTGCTTAGTAGAGGGCGGTGCATTAGAATCAGAATTAGACGCTATCGGTGTTCCTGTTGTTATTTTTAATAAACACGGTAAATTTGATATCAGTATTGTTTTTAAGTTGGTGCTTTGGTTTCGAAAAAATCAACCTTCAGTTGTGCACACGCACTTATTTACAGCCGATACCTGGGGTAGGTTAGCTGCATTTATTTCTCGTGTACCTTGTATTATTAACACAGTACACAGTACTAATGCTTGGAAAGGCCCAATACATCGCATAGTCGATCAAATGTTATCTTTAGTATCGAGTAAAGTTGTCGCGTGTTCGGATGAAGTTGCAAATGTGCTTAAAACCAGTTTTAAAATTTCCAATAATCGTATTAGGGTAATTTCAAACGGGATTGATTTTAGAAGGTTTGAGTCACTAAAATTGACTACAATTAATGAAATAGACAGTTTATCGAGTGGTGTCATTAAAATAGTAGTTGTTGGTCGTTTACATCCAGCTAAAGGCCACTTTGATTTAATCAATGCTATTTTTAAGCTAAAAAATGCCAATACATCATTCCATGTATTTCTTGTGGGTGAAGGTGAGTTACACGCTGAAATCGTTAAACAATGTAATGAAAAAGATATTACAAATTATATAACGTTACTTGGCCAACGTAGTGATATTCCGTCGATATTGGCCAAAACTGATTTATTTGTAATGCCTTCACATTGGGAAGGTTTACCGATGGCTTTACTTGAGGCAATGGCCATGAGCATGCCTGTTATTGCGACAAGAGTCGGAGGCATTCCTAATGTGATAAAAGATGGTGTCAATGGTCTACTGATTGATAAGTGTGATGAGATTGCACTTGAGGAAAAGATTCTACTGTTATTATCTGATGCAGAATTAAGAATGAAATTAGGTAATGAAGCCAAAAAAACTGTTATTGAAAAATACAGTGCGAAGAATGTAGCATCTGAATACGAGTTACTATACCAAAGTATAATTGGAAAAATACAATGAAGGAGTTTGTGAGACAAGCGGCTAGTCGAGTAATGTTACCTTTGACTTATTTTGATCAACTTTTACGACCGGGTATCAGAGTCTTAATGTATCATCGCGTAATTGATAGTCCTGAATATGATCAATTAACTGTAAGTCCAGAAATATTTGATCGACAAATGCAGTACTTGGGGAATAATTTTAATGTGGTTTCCTTGGAGTCAGCTGTGAAGACATTATTTTATAACAAAAAAAATTCAAATAGTGTGGTGATTACTTTTGATGATGGTTATTTAGATAACTTGGAAAATGCATTACCAATACTAGAAAAGTACAATCTTCCTGCGACCATTTATTTAACAACGGATTTTTGTGAACAGACTGCACGTCATCCACGATATATTGCACAAGACAAACGATTGCACCTAGATTGGGATGAAGTGCAAGAAATGAATGAAGTTAACAATGTTACCTTTGGTTCACATACACTATCACATCCTTATTTATCACGAATAGATAGAAATAGTTCTGATAAAGAAATACGAAAAAGTAAGGATATCATTGAGTCTAAATTAAATGCTAGTGTCAAACATTTTTGTTACCCTTCAGGTGATTATGGTGATAGAGAGATTGATAGTGTTAAAAAATCTGGGTATGAAACGGCTGTGACAGTTTCTCCAGGAAAAAATAGAACAGCTGTATCACCGTTCGAAATTAATCGAACTGAGGTAACTCAAAAAGATACGGCTAAGGATTTGTTCCTGAAATTAAATGGATCGTTTGACCTGATGCATCAGGTATTACATTGGAAACGTAAAAAAGAATTTAAAAAATTGACCGTTTAAAATTTAAAGAAAATGAATTTGGAGTTGTAATGAAATTATTGTATTTGTTAACAGAACCATTTGGTGTCGGCGGAGTTCAATCTGATATGTTGGCGTTATCAAAAGATTTGGTAAAAGAAGGTGATGATGTGTATGTGGCCTCAACTCCGGGCGTTATGCTGGATGAACTGAAATCCAATGGTGCTCAGTTTGTAAATCTGGACTTTCAGTTTAGTGGTTTATTTGGCATGTTGAAGGTTGGGTTTGAGTTGCGAAAATTTATTAAAAGTGAAGGAGTTGAGGTGTTAGCGCCTCAGTCTGTGCGCTCAACAATAGCTAGTTATATTTGCCTTCGATTAATTCCTTTCTCATATAAAGTTAAAAAAACAAATAAAAAAATCCCTATAGTTACAACTATACATAATATTCATAACCCCAAGCATTTTAAATATGGTGGTATTATTTTGAATACATGTTCAGATTATGTCATATTTGAATCTCATTATGAACGAGATCGTTTGATTGCAAGTGGTCTAAGTGATAAGAAAAGCAGTGTTATTCATAGTGGTATTGATACAGAAAAATTTGTACCGATTCAGCCTGATGACTCATTATTAAAAGAATACAGTTTGGATAAAAGCAAACATAATATATTTGGTATAGTTGCACGTCTGTCAGAAGAAAAGGGACATCAATATTTGTTAAAAGCATTTTCAAAAGTGTATGAATCCAATAATAATGCCAGGTTAATTATTGTTGGTGATGGTCCATTATTAGAAGAAACAAAAGAAATGTCGAGAAAACTAAGTTCGGATTCGGCTGTGATCTTTACTGGGTTAAAGCGAAATGTGGCTGAACATTTAGCTATGTTTGATGTGTTTGTTTTATCCTCAACCCGTGAATCATTTCCTTTAGCTGCTAGAGAAGCAATGGCTGCTGGAAAAGCGGTTATTGCTCCGCGTATTGGTGGTTGCCCTGAAGTTGTTGATGAAAACAAAACCGGCTATTTATTTGAGGCCGCTAATGTTGATGATTTGGCTAGTTGCATGCAAAAAATACTAATTGATAATAAGTTTGAAGAGTTTGGTGAAAAGTCTAGGCAGCGAGTTGTGGACCTGTTTTCACGTAAGCAATGGGTGTCTGGTGATAAATCTATTTATTTAAATTATTTATAAGGGAAGTTGTTGATGATTTTTTTTGTTTTTAAAAAAGTAACGTATTTATTGATATTAATAGTGTTGATGTTTTTTGTTTTGCTTGTTCAATCTGTATCGAGTGAAGAATTGTTTTCTAACTTAAAAACAGGACATAAACGATTGAGTGTTCCTGATATTGAAAAGCCAGAGTTACATAAATCAGTTATAGACCCTGTTTTTAACACTGTTATTACGCGAATAACTGCACCATCTCAAGTACCAAGAGTAACACGGGTTCGGCACTACTATTCAAAAGCCAATCCGTTTAATTCAAATGAAACGTTTGCACTGATGTTTGGTAGTAATGGTAGTAAATGGCTCTATAGTGCTAAAACTTGGGAGCCTATTCAAAAGTTAGTATTGTGGAGTAGTGAGCCAGAAATACAATGGCACCCGACAGATCCTAATAAATTTTATTATTTAGCGAAGTTGGATAGAAATAAAAATCCGCGTGGAATGTTTATCTATGATCTTAAAAAAAATAAAAGAACATTGTTAAAAGATTTCAGTGAGTATAAAAGAATAAGAGGAAAGTTAGAAGGTAATATGGATAAAAAGGGGCGGTTTTACGCCCTGGTTGGAACAAATAAGAATGGGGATGAAATTTTTGTTTATGATGTGATTAACAATTCAATAAGTAAAAAACAAAAAGTGTCAAAATATGTCGCTTCCGATTGGATCAGCGTCTCTCCGAGTGGACTATATGTTGTTGCAATGGGTAAGTACCGTTCTAGAATTTATGATATCAAAATGAAATTGCTCAGGGATTTACCTCGTGGTACCTATGGGCACGGTGATTTGTGTTTGGGTGAAAATAACGATGAATTTTTAGTATTTGATGGTGCAGACTATGAAATTGATGGTAATCGAAATATTAATATTGCTAATCTTAAAACTGGAAAGCTTGATATTTTAACGCGTATTGGTTGGCGAAGTACACCTCATGTGTCTTGCCGTAATTTAGATAAACCTGGTTGGGCCTTGATATCGACTCAAGGCCCTGATAATCGTTATTCAAATCATGATTTTGAAATATTTTGGATTAAGTTAGATGGCTCACGTGAAGTAAGGCGAGTTGCACATCATCGTAGTAGTAGAAAAAAAGGCGGTTATTTTGCGGAACAACAAGCTGTCACGAATAAAACCGGAGATAAAATTATATTTGCCAGTAACTGGGGTCAAAAAGAAATTAATGATTATTTAATAGACTTAAATTTATCCCCTGCGAAAGAGAAAAGATAGTGGAGTCGGTTACTTTTTTCTTTGCCCCGGTATTTTATATTGGTCTTTTTTTAATATTTATACTGGCAGTTTGTAAGTACAATATTAAAATAAAATATTCATTAAGAATAGTGTATATCACTATTGCATTTTACTTATTTGTCGCAACACCGTTAGGTGCAAATTTTATAGTAGCTCAGGTAGAGATGATAACTATTGATCAGAGTTGTGTTAAAAATAATATTGAGACTATAGTTATATTAAGTGGTGGGATAACCGGTGATCCTGACTCAAGTGACGAGGTTTGGCGCCTTAAGGAAGAAACTTATCGGCGAGTATTACTAGGGTTAGATTTAGCAAAACTGATTAAAGATAGTAAAATTATAGTATCGGGTGGTTTTGGAGGTATTTATTCAGAAGCAATAATCATGGAGTCGTTAATTAAGAAAATGGGATATTCTGGAATAATAATTACCGATGCCGGTTCTAAAAGTACCTATGCTAGTGCAGTAAACGTGACTGAAATTTTATTGAAAAATAATATTAAAAAATACTGGTTGGTAACATCGGCATTACACATGTTACGAGCAGAAAGTACTTTCACTAAACAAGGGATTATACCATGTCAGTATCCGGTGAATAGTAAATACATAGATACCTCATTCCCTGGATCGATTCTACCGCAAATGAGCGCACTTGAAAAAAGTACAGCCGCATTTCATGAAATAATTGGTCTTTTATGGTACTGGTTAACGGATAAAAATTAACGGTATAACGGTTATGAATAAAAATAAAACTAACATTACCTATATCATTGATTCCATCGGATGGGCTGGAGCACAAACACATTTAATTAGTGTATTAACTAATATTGACCATGACAGATTTAATGTTAGTGTAGTTTGTCTTAGGTCGCCGGGTGAACAGTTTGATATATTGGCTGAACTAAAAATAACCAGTTTAGTGTTAAATCTAGAAAATCTGATGAGTCCACTTGAAACTATCAAAGCTATGTTTAAATTACATACTTTTTTAAGAGAGAATAAAGCAGATATTTTTCACTCTTATATGTTTAATCCTAATTTGATAGCCAGTATTATGGCGTGGATTCCCTGGTTAAGATTTAAACTGATTACAACAAGACGAGATACAGGGTATTGGCATCAGCCGCATCATTGGTGGTTGTATCGGTTTATGAATCTAGTGACAAATAAAATTATAGCGGTGAGTTCAGAGGTTAGATCACAATCCATAAAAGAGGAGAAGGTGTCTCCTAAAAAAATAATTACTATCTATAATGGGATTGATCTTGATGTTTACAGTGATAAAATTTTTGACCGGAAAAAAATTCGTAAAAATTTTGGAATAAAGGAAAATGAATTTGTATTTGGTATGCTGGCTGCACTACGCCCCGAAAAAAGGCACGATATATTTATTAAAGCTGCTTCGATAGTGATTAAAAAAATTCCTGGTGCTCGGTTTATGGTTGTAGGTGGCGGTTATGAAAAAACAAAAATACAAATTGATGAATTAATATCAAAATACAATCTACAAAATGAGTTTTTATTGACAGGAGTGTTAGGTAATGTTGTTCCAGCGTTATCAGCATTTGATATTTCAATTTTATGTTCAGATACAGAAGGTATGTCTAATTCGGTACTACAGTCTATCGCAATGAGTAAAGCGACAATAGTAACTGATGTTGGTGGTAATCCTGAAGTAATAGAAGATGGTGTAAATGGTATTCTTATTCCACCAGATGATCCAGGTTCGCTAGCTGAGTCTATGATTGAACTATTTAACAATGAACAAAAAAGAAAAGGTATGGAGACTCAAGCGCTTAAAATTGCAACTAATAAATTTAATATATACCCTATTGTTAAAAAGCTAGAGGGTGTTTATATGGATATAGTGCCTAAGAATTAATTAAACAAGCAAATTAAATAACATAATGAAACTATACAATAAAATTAGACGTGTAATTAGAAAATTAATAAACTGTCTACGACCATACAATGGTTATTCGAATCGACAATTAATCGATAAATTTTCTGGTCTTCAGAAGAAATTTTATATCGATTTTTGGAAATCTGCTGCAGATGTGATTGGTGCTAGTGTTACAAATGTTGGTTATGGTTATTTTAGAATTGATAAAGGTGATAAAAAAACCTATGTTCGGGATTATAATGTGATGTTAGATGATAATGTCACTTTGAAAATAGCGGGTAACAAGCCATTTGTGCTTAATATATTGAATGATGGAGGGTTTCCAACTCCACGCTATCTTGAGTACAAAATAGACGAGGTAGAAAAAGCACAGCAATTTCTAGTTGATCTTGGACGTAATGTTGTTATCAAACCTGCTAGTGGTACTGGCGCAGGCCGGGGTGTAACAACACATATTGACGATGAGGTTAAAGTAAGGAAGGCGTCATTTTTTGCTGCTTCGTTTTGTGAAACGTTACTCATAGAAGAACAAGTCAAAGGAGATTCATTTCGCTTATTGTATTTAAATGGCATGTTCGTTGATGCCATTCGACGCGACCCGCCATTTGTTATTGGTGATGGTAAAAATACAATACAAACTCTTGTTAAAAAAGAAAATGATAAACGCATTCAGTCTGCTGAAGTATTGACTTTTCACCCATTAATAATTGATATGGAGTGTAAGTTAAAATTAAAAGAACAAGGGTTAGATTATAAATCAGTTATAGATGCTGAAAAAAAAGTTATAATAAAAACGGTAGTTAATCAAAATAGCTGTTTTGAAAATCACATTGTACGAGACTCGGTTCATCCATCGATTATTGAAACTGGAAAAAACGTGGTAACTGAACTAGGGATTACACTTGGCGGGATAGACGTTATTACACAAGATATCTCTAAATCACTTGCTGAAGTAAACGGTATAATTAATGAAATTAATACAACTCCAGGCTTGCATCATCATATCTTAGTCGCCGAGAAAGATGAAATTTTACCAGTTGGATCAATGGTATTGGATTATATATTTAAACAATAAATTAAATTTACTCTTGTTCAAGTTATCTGGTTTAAGTGTATTAATTGGTGCAATTATTCCAGGTACTAATGATTACAGCCCACCAGAATGCTTCAATCTAGAGGGTTTAGCTTATACGAAAGTTAAATCACATTATTTAGACTCAATTAAACAAACTTTAAAGCCTGATTTATTTTTAGGCTATGTAGCACGTTAGTGCGTGGGACTTATTACCTCTGCTAGAGGATGGGGAGTTAGAAAGCTATATTAAAACGAAGTACGCAGTATCAAAAAAATTTAATTGGTTCTACGACTTCTCAGTGCCTTCAAGTTTAACCAAACGAACGGATAATAATTATGACGGTCATCATTTTTGTAGAAATACTAATGATAAAATTGCGTCGACTTAAATTAATGATAATGCTAAACACGGGTTAGCGGTACACAAAATGAGTTGTAATGAGTATCGACAGCAATTTTCGTCAGCTTTAAATAGTTTTGCGCATAATCTTCAAACTAGAAAGAAATCCAGCTGGAATTGTAGCCAACGCAGTGCGATGCGTTAATAATACCATATTAATAGTACTGTTAATTGATAAATAACATTCAGTTAAACTTATATGTTATTATTATCAGATTTTAAAGTTTTGATTTTATTAGCTATTTTAATCGTAATAATAATTAAAAATACTATAAAGATGCTTGAAAGAGTGTCGATATCCTTATATCTACATTCAAAAGAAATATATGTCAGAAATCAGTTTGGATTTAATCGCTTAGGTACCCAAACTATAGGGACGCAGTTTTAGTGTAAGTTACTAACTATTTATTCTGGTTAAGACTTCGTAAAACAATTCAAATTCCGAATGGACTCTTATAAATAATTACACATTAATAAGTATGAGAGATTATATGAATAATAATACTGAAGCAAAACACCATACCAAAGATTACCTTTCCTTAATAGGTGTTCCTGAACTTCCTGGGAGAACGTCGCCATTTGATCCCGGTTATGATCCGGCGACGTTAATCAGTCATCTTGAACAAAGTAATCATTTAATTTCGATATTGAAAATATCCATGGCGTGTTGGCAAGTCGCAAAAGAATCGGCAACAAGGCAAAAGATTGCTGCGGCGAACCGATTGGGTGTTCCTACTGTTACAGGAGGAGGAACTTTTGAAGTAGCTTGTCATTTTGGAAAATTACCGGAGTTTCTTGATCTTGTTGCTGATTTAGGAATTACTCGGTTTGAGGCTGGAGAAGGGTTCATTCCATTAAAAGAGAAACCCGCCAATATTATGAAAATGGCTGAAGAACGTGGCCTTGAAGTTCAGTTTGAAATAGGCGAAAAACACAATGGTGCGTTTTCGGGTGAAATAATTAAAGAATTGATTGAGCAAGCAAAAGAGTGGCTTGATATTGGTGCGAAACAAATTGTGGTTGAAGCTCGTGAGAGTGCTGTTGATATAGGGTTATTTTCTGAGACGGGTGCTTTGAACGCCCTTGGCGCGGATATGTTAGTTGAGGCATTAGGGTTTGATGCTTTAATTTTTGAAGCACCGACCAAATCAAGTCAATTTGCAATGCTCAATCATTTTGGATCAGATGTGCATTTGTGTAATGTTAGAATGGAAGAATTACTTCGTGTCGAAATATACCGTCGTGGTTTACATTCCGATGCATTTCAACATGAGAATTTACGACCAAAAGGTCAGTAATTAAAATTTAAAATTTAAATTAGGAGTTTGCCAAAGTGCCTAGTGTCGTAATAGATTATTTACCTGCCTGTGCAGAACATTATAGAAATGAATATGCCATTGTCGCAATTGATGTCATTCGTGCTACTACTACTGCAACCACAGCATTAAGTTTAGGGCGAGATGTGTATCCTGTTCAAACTACGGATGAAGCATTTGTTTTGGCTGGTAAACTTAACCGTCCGTTATTAATGGGGGAACAGGGTGGTAATGTTCCTTACGGCTTTGATCTAACCAATAGTCCGGTGCAAGCAATGGCCTTAACGGCGATACCTTCTGGGGATTTTACAGACATTTCACGTCCTATAATATTATTATCTTCATCCGGTACACGTTTACTGATGAACTCCGTTGGCTCAGGGACGGAAGCAGTTTATATCTCATGTGCGCGAAATTTTTCAGCGATGGCTAAATACCTAATTGGATTACACGATAAAGTGGCAGTGCTCGGTGCCGGTACTCGTGGTGAATTTAGAAGAGAAGATCAAATGGGTTGTGCATGGTTAGCTGAGAAACTTGTGGCAGCAGGTTATGAAATGGAAACTAATCGAACGCGTGATTTAATTTCACGTTGGAGTGGCGCATCTCTTGCGGATGCACGGGGCGGTAGAAGTGCAGAGTATCTACAACGCTCAGGACAAATGCACGATCTTGAATTTGTTCTGCATCATCATGATGATCTCGATATCGTTCCTCAATTAATTAACGGTAAATTAACAGTAGTCTCGGGTAACATAACTGTTTAATACTAAATAGAATATAAATAAGGTTGTTTGAATGAAAATTACAAATTCAGAAACTCCAGTACTTGTACTAACAAGTAAAATTGGTGCTGTTACAATAATGAGATGTCTTGGTCAATTTGGAGTTGATATATATGCAACTGATGCTGACTCAATGTCACCTGCATTAACATCAAAGTATTGTAAAAAGAAATACATCAAAAAATTTGATGAATCAAAAACTGAAGAGTATTTGGAATTTGTATTAAATATAGGTAAGGAAATAGGAAGGAAAGCTTTACTTATTCAAACTTCTGATACTATGGCAGTTTTTATTGCTGAAAATGCAGAGAAATTAAAACAGTATTTTATTTTCCCTGAAAATAGTGCTGAACTTATAAATAGAATTATTAGTAAAGAGGGCATGTATTCTATTGCCTTAGAAAATAATGTTCCAACACCATTAACATTGTTTCCAAAAAATCTTGATGATGTTTTAGAGTATTGTAAAGATGGCAAATTTCCATTAATGTTGAAAGGAATTTATGGCGATAAGCTTCAAGCTAGAACCAATAAAAAAATGGTCATTGTAAACAATGCCGAAGAGTTATTAGAAAATTATAAATGGTTAGAAGATCCAGAAGAACCAAATTTAATGTTACAGGAATATATTCCCGGTGCGGATGATCAAGTTTTTATCTTTAATGGCTATTTTGATGCAAATTCGGAATGTTTGGCAGCATTTACAGGTTATAAGGTCCGCCAATATCCTATCCACGTTGGTGCAGCATCACTTGGTGAATGCAAGTGGAATCAGGATGTCGCGGATTTAACGATTCGTTTCATGAAAGATATTGGCTATACCGGCATTCTAGATATTGGTTACCGTTTAGATCCTAGAGACGGAAAATACAAAGTGCTTGATATTAATCCACGAGTGGGTCAAGCATTTAGAATTTTTGTCGCAGAAAATGGCATGGATGTTATACGTAGCCAGTACATGGATTTAACCAATCAACGTTCTGATGAAGCTGTTATCCCTGATGAAGGTCGACGTTGGATTATCGAAGATTATGATGTTATATCCAGTATTCATTATTTTCTTGAAGGTTCGTTGACCTTTACTGAGTGGTTTAAATCATTTCGCCGTTGTAAAGAGGGTGCGTGGTTTAGTTGGCGAGACCCAATGCCATTTTTAGCAATATTACTGAGTTTTGGTAAGAAAATATTTTTTTGGTTCTTGAAAAAATTAGGTGTTCGAAAATTATCAAATACCAAAAGGGATTTTCAAAAAAGTAAAGGTTAAATAGATAACAGTAATCAGTACTCTATATTAATTTGAATTAGGTGTATTAAGAATATGAAAGTTAGGTTAATTCAATTAATAAAAGTTCTGGTTCGACTGTTTCTACCTCTCTTTCTTAGACAATACTTAGCTTTAAAAATTAGCAAACAATCTTGGGTTTCTAGTGATAATCGTGCAGGCTGGTCACTTGAATTAGTTCGTGATATGGAAAAAAAGGATGTGAATAAATTCCATAAATTTTTATGGTCGAATCACATAGGTTATGCTGATACCTATGAAGTAGAACAGCGATTTGGTGATGTCAATATTAATGAATCCAGAAAATTATTATTTTCTGATATGAACAAGGTGTTATCACAACTCGAAATCAAATGTGACTCAGAAATAAAATCTGTTTTGGATGTTGGGTGTTCCTTGGGTTATCTTCTAAAATACATGGAAGAGAATATATTCATTAATACTAGTGAATTACACGGCATTGATATCGATGCTTATGCAATAGATGAAGGCTCCTCATACTTAAATGCTCACGATTCAAAGATAAGTTTAACATGTCATGATATGGAAGGAATTATTGAGCATTTTAATCATAAAGTCTACGATGTCATTTTTTGTGCCGGTACTTTATTATATCTTGATGAAACTAAAGCGAAAGTGCTAATAAAAAAACTCATGCAACATACAGGTAAGTTATTAGTTTTAACTGGAATAGCTTCACCAACAAGTGATAATAGTGAATTAAAAAAGTCTTCTATACGTATACGTGATGGATCATTTATACATAACCTTGATGATATGGTTAAACAGGGTGCTGGCAAAATAGTTTTTCGGCGCTGGGAAGGAAAAAAACAACTCGGTGGCAATACACTGTATTTTGTGTTTGCTACACCCTAAATAATTAACGTTTTACTATAATGATTGTTTAAATTAGGTGTTCATCATTCATAGTTACGGCATGATTCTGGATAAAGTAATATAAGTTATTAGTCACTTTAAACAGAATCATGCTCGGCCGTTCAATATCTATAATTATGGAGTATAAGCGGGTAACTCAACTACATAAGCATCAACCGAATTTCCGCCACCCCAATCACTGCCAAATAATAATCGTGTCGCACTAGGACTAATAACGACATGCGGTTCAGCCCAATAGCCTTGTGGTCCAGCTTTACCCCAGGTTCGATGATGTGCGACTCGACAAACGACGCCACCTGGGTTGGTGTTTGCCAATATAATTTCATTATTTAATGCGCTTTGTCCATCGACTTTACCCACCATTGAAACTGCAACCCAACCTGGATTTTTGTGGCTTATTGCAGATATATGGGTAGCAGATGGCGGATAAGGGTAACCAGTTGCTTGACCGACAATGACACTACAGTTGCCATTTTGCATATTATGTGCAACTAACGCACCTGCTTTGCATGTAGTACCTCCGAAATCCACACCATAGTACATATCGGTTCCATCGGCTAACATCCCCAGTGAGGCATGGTCAAAAGGATTTCCTAGATTAAGGTTTCTTTGAAGCGTGCCACTGAAATCTAAAATATCGGCGTTGTTGCCATTGGGGTAAAAAAATAAATTACCACTGGGCGAAGATTGCGGTGAGGCTGAACCGGTTGCTATTTTTCTCGTACTTTCTGTATTGGTACTAATGCGATAATTTAAATAAACTTTCCCCGTGCTTTGTCGGCATACTAAGCCAATCACATCTGAATCCCATGAAGTAAACATCGGATCACTACCAGAAGACACGTTACTGCAGTTATTAAAGGTATTAAGTGCAACTTTGGTGTTGGTACTAATGCGATACGCGATTAACGTTGGTGTATTGCTATTATCAATATACATCAAGGTATCTGGATCGGTGGTATGCCAGAAAACTTGTTCAAGATCGGGGGGCGTAATGTTTAGCTTTCGAATGTATTTGTAAGTTTTACCATCATATAAATGGTGGCCGTTATTACTACCGCGTGTGTGGTATAGAATTAAATAGGTTTCATCGGCGTTCCATGCTTGTATGGTAGAGTACATGGGTTTTATGACAGCATTAGTTGCAGCACCTGATATTCTACGTATTACTGTGCCAAACTGGGGATCAATCACGGTACTGCCCGTGGCAGGTTTTGTTAGTGCTGTCATGGGGTGATCGAGTTTATCTGTTATCAAACCCTCGCATAAATTTGCAGTGTTACTAGAGGTGAAAACAGCGCTTACAAGCTGATTTTTGTCCATGTTAACGGTACACGCTTGGTTACCGCTACAGGCACCAGTCCAGCGTGTGAAGCTGTAATTTGGCAAGGCATTTGCTGTTAAATTAACACTGGTGCCAGTCGGGTAAATTTCTGAGCAATCGGTGCCACAGTCGATGCCAGACAATGTGCTTGTAATCGAACCGCCAATACTTGAGGTTACATTGAGTTGAAATGTATTGGGTGTAGAAACCGAAAATAGGGCACTGACAGACTGATCTTTTGACATGCCAATAATACAACTTGCAGTACCAGTACAGGCACCGCTCCAACCATCAAATTGAGTTCTTGCAGCAGGGATTGCTTGTAGGCTGATTTGAGTGCCGGACTTCATAGTTTGTGAACACGAGTCGGCACAAGAAAAATTCGATGCAGTGTCACTAATAACACCTTGACCGGTAATGGTTGTTACTAGTTGGTAATTGACTGCAGTGCCAGGGCTGTTATTGGGTGGATTGGAATTACCAGATGTATTATCTGTCGTATTCGAATCACCACCACCACAGGCTGATAATACACTGAATATGATTAAACTGGAGGTATACTGAGCAAACTTATGAATGCTATTGGTAAAGATACGAGCCATTAACAAAATCCTTATTATTTTTAATAAAATGGAATTGTATACTGTATCTAAATAAGTAAACTGTGAATTAGCTCATATTTTATACATTTTGTTATATTCTACTTTACTTACCGGTAATGTCGTTGACATACCAATCCATTGCTTCTTCAAGTCCTTGGTCAATAACGTGAGTTGGTTCATATCCGAGTAGTTTTTCAGCTTTACTGATATCGGCACGAGAATGGCGTACATCACCAGCCCGAAAATCTTGATAAACGGGATCTGACTTTTTGAGGGTAGTAATTCGGGTCAGTAATTTGTCTTGTATAAAATGAAATAGTTCAGTCAAGGTAGTTTGAGCATTTAAAGCAACATTATAAACTTGGTTTGTTGCATCAGGATTACTGGCTGTTGCGGCTAAAATATTAACCTGAACTGTATTGTCGATATAACAAAAGTCACGGCTAGTTTCACCGTCACCGTTTATATAAACGGTTTCGTTAGCCAATATACTGGCAACCCATTTTGGAATCACGGCGGCATAGGCTCCATTTGGATCTTGACGTTGACCAAAAATATTAAAATAGCGTAATCCAATACATTTAAAGTCATAGGTTCGAGCAAAGACGTTGGCATACAGCTCATTAACCAGTTTAGTGACAGCATATGGGGATAATGGATTACCAATTTTATCTTCAAGCTTGGGTAGATCCGGATGGTCACCATAGGTTGAGCTTGATGCAGCATAAACAAAACGTGTTACCTTACTTTTGTAAGCGGCATAGAGCATGTTCAAAAAACCACTGGTATTATTATCGTTTGTTAATATTGGATCTTCGATAGAACGCGGAACTGAACCTAATGCAGCTTGATGCAATACATAATCAATATTATTACAGGCATTATTACAATCGTCTATATTACGAATATCACCTTCAATTAATGTAAAGTTTTTCCATTGATAATCGGTAACGAGATCTTTTACTTGCTCTAAATTATGATGATGACCCGTAGAAAAATTATCTAATCCGAATACTATTTGATTATTTTTTAATAATGTTTCTAATAAATTTGATCCTATAAAACCAGCGACACCGGTTACAAGCCATCGTTTCGGTGTTGAGTTTAATTCGGATAGTATCTTTTGGTACTGGGTCATTGTGTTTCTAATCCTTATTTAGTTGTAACTATTCAGCGTATTTCAGAATAAAGTAAACAAATTGGTTACTTACTGAATCCACCGGCTTCGGAACTGAAATAGCCTAATCAAGACACGCAAAAAATTGCCATCCCTGGCATGCTCGGGTGCCGCAAGGTGAATTGCGAAGCAAGAGAGAGCAACCTGGGTTGCGTCCTGCGGCACACGGTCTTGA
>VAOX01004724.1_pt1 | contig 25948 bp, 29 predicted proteins | sample 3393891 | NCBI WGS metagenome assembly VAOX01 (sample SAMN08290429, study PRJNA428436) | hydrothermal vent metagenome | isolation source: Deep-sea hydrothermal vent chimney | place: Indian Ocean: Southwest Indian Ridge | depth 2822 m m | reverse complement strand
CTTGCCATCTCAATCGCTGCGTGTATGCTATACATCCTATTCATTATTGAATATATATTCCTATACTAACAGGAGGAAATAAGAATGCGGCTAACCGCACAATTACTCACATCCGCGTCCATCGCAGCCCTTGTTGGTTGCCTTGGTATCGTACCAACCATTGCTAATGCTGCCGATAATGGTGCATCTGCGTCCACCGAGATTGCTCAGGGTAAGGCATTGGCATTTAACCGTAAGAAAGGAAACTGTCTGGCCTGCCACAAAATTGCCGGGGGCAAATTACCCGGTAATATTGGACCACCACTGGTTTCCATGAAAGCCCGTTTCCCTGACTATAATAAACTTCGTGCTCAGATCTACGATGCACGTGTTAACAATCCTAATACAATTATGCCTCCTTTTGGTGCCTACGGTATTCTTACCAGTAGCGAAATCGATAAGGTGACCAAATTTATCCAATCATTATAATAGTCAGAAGGTAAGACTCGATGAACGAAAAACGAAGATTATTACTCAAAAGTACTTTTGCAGCGGGAGCAACTGGTATTGTAATCGGTGCTGGACTGTTAACGCCTAAAACGGTTCTGGCTGCATGGCCAAAAGCTGCTTTTCAGGCAAAAGATGCCAGCACTGCAATAAAAGATGCTTTCGGCAGCAGTAAAACAACTCCAAGCAGTAAAATAAAGCTCAAGGCACCTGATATTGCTGAGAATGGTGCGGTTGTACCGATAACCATTATCAGCGATATTCCCCATACTGAGTCAATCAGTATTGTGGTTGCCAAAAATCCATTACCGCTTGCGGCAACTTTTAACCTCGGCCCCACAACAAAAGGCTATATTTCAACCCGCATTAAAATGAGCAAAACATCCAATGTAACGGCTGTTATTAAGGCTGGCGGTAAGTTATATAGCACTTCCAAAAATGTCAAAGTCACCATTGGTGGTTGCGGCGGTTAGAATATATAAAGACGAGGTAAAATAAAGATGTCAGAATCAACCATTAAAGTACGCGCCAGAGTAAAAGACGGTGTAGCGAAGGTAAAATGCCTGATCAGCCACCCGATGGAAACAGGTCTGCGTAAAAATAAAAAAACCGGTAAGTTAATTCCCGCCAAATTCATTCAGGAAGTTGTTTGTGTACACAATGGTACTACCGTATTGAATGCTGAGTGGAACGTTAGCATTTCCAGAAACCCATTCCTGTCTTTTGCCTTTTCAGGGGCAAAACCAGGTGAAACAGTTAAAATTAGCTGGGTAGACAATACTGGAGCGAGTGACTCAATCGTAGCCCCGCTAAAATAACACGATGACTTCCCGAGTCTTATGTTTGGGATAACAATTATAAAGGTGAACCATGAAAAAATTTGCTATTGCATTATTTGCCTTGTTTGTGCTTGCAGCACCGTTTGCATCACAGGCAACACCAAATGATGACCTGAAGGCATTCCGTTCGTACTTCACAAAAAGATTTCCTAATGTACCAGTGAATAATTTCATCAATGGCGTTTATGCTATTGATAAAAATGCACGTGAACAATGGAAAGCTTTTGAGGAGTTTCCTTCCTATGACTTTGCTATTGATAATGGCAAGGCATTATTTAACAAAAAATTTGCCAATGGCAAAGGATATGCTGACTGCTTTCCTAATTACAAAAAAGGTATAAAACAAAATTATCCCTACTTTGATAAGGAAACCGGAAAAGTTATTACGCTTGAGGCGGCAATCAACACATGTCGTACCGATAATGGCGAAAAACCACTGAAGTGGAAGAAAGGCCCTATTGCTGAAATTGGTGCCTATCTGGCTTATCTGTCCAGAGGTAATAAAATCAACATTAAAGTGCCCAATGATAAAAGAGCCCTCGCGATATATAACCGCGGCAAAAAGTTCTTCTATGCTAAACGAGGCCAGTTAAACATGTCCTGTGCAGACTGTCATTACTATTACTCCGGTAAGCGTATCCGCACAGATACCCTAAGCCCTGCATTAGGACACACGTCAGGATTCCCTGTTTATCGTAATAAATGGGGCAACATGGGTACGTTGGACCGCCGTTATGCAGGTTGTAACAAACAGGTTCGCGCCAAACCATTTAAAGCACAGAGCGCTGAGTACACAGCACTTGAGTACTTTGAAACTTACATGGGCAACGGTCTGGAAATTAATGGACCCAGCCAACGTAAGTAATGAGTTCAAGTTGATAATAGCCCAGGTAGGTAATGGCCAGATAGGTAGTGGCCAGATAAATAATGGCAATTATCTAGCATCATTACATAACACAGGCTAAAACAAAAAAAGCCCCGGTCTCTGACCGGGGCTTTTTTATCTATAACTATTTATCTATAACTATTTTAGTTACCCATTTTTTTACAACATACTAACAGGATGGATGAAAAAGATACCTGTTTCAGTAATAAATACTAATGTGTAACGGAATATTCAGGCACGCGCAATACTGTACACATCTACCCTTTTCGCTCCCGATTCTTTCAGCACACGGGCAATTTCATTTACGGTTGAGCCGGTTGTGACCACGTCATCAACCAACGCAATATGCCTATCAGCTAGTGAATGCACCAGTTCAAACGCTCCTTTGATATTACTGCGTCGCTGTTTCGCACCCAGCCCGGCCTGCGCCAGTGTCTTACGGCTGCGCACAAGGCAGTTAGTCTGCAATGGAACCTGCAACCCCCTTGCTAATACTTTTGCCAGTTCTACTGACTGGTTATAACCGCGTTGACGCAACCGTGACGGATGTAACGGCACAGGCAACAGATAATCCGGTGGTTGGCTCTGCGCTATCTGCTGCTGTAATTTATCCAGTAATAACTGACCAAACAGACGTGAGTACAATAGCCGTTGATGAAATTTAAACTGATGCACCATCGATATAATGTCTCCCTGATAACGAAATACACTGTAACTGGTATCAAAATAAGGTGATGTTTGCAAGCATCGTCCGCATAACACATCAGTCACATTGCTCTCTGCCAGACTATCTACCGGGCCATCCGCCAGCGTTATCGCACACTGTCGACAACTATGATGATTCCAGGGTAATCGTGCATAACAGTGCGGGCATAAATCCAGATTTTCCATAGCTGGTCGTCGACACAGCACACAACGTGATGGAAACAGAAAAGGGATAATCCATTGTAGAGATAACGGTTGCAAAAGATCCATTTTGGTAACAACGTCCTGTCGTGTAAGATAGCGTTACCGTATTAAGACATAAAAAATTCCATGACACAACTACGATCTAACTGGACCAGAACAGAAATAGCCGATTTATTTAACTTACCGTTTAACGACCTGCTGTTTCAGGCACAAACGCTTCATCGCCAGAATTTTGATCCCAATCAGATACAGGTGAGTACACTACTCAGTATTAAAACTGGTGCCTGCCCGGAAGATTGTGGTTATTGTTCACAAAGTGCCAGTAATCATGCAGCAATAGAAAAAGAGCGCTTGCTGCCGCTGGATGAAGTTATTGAAAAAGCCACCATTGCCAGAGCTAATGGTGCCAGCCGTTTCTGTATGGGTGCCGCCTGGCGCAACCCCACCGATAAAAATCTTGATAAAGTTATCGAGATGATTATTGCAGTCAAAAAAATCGGGCTGGAATCCTGTGTAACACTGGGGATGCTGAGCGCAGAACAAAGCCAGCGTCTGAAACAGGCGGGACTGGATTATTACAATCACAATCTGGATACTTCACCTGAATATTATGGGGACATCATCACCACACGCACCTACGATGACCGGCTGAAAACACTAAAACACATACGTGCTGCGGGTATTAGCGTCTGCAGTGGCGGTATTCTGGGTATGGGTGAACAACGCGGAGATCGGGTATCGTTATTACAGCAACTGGCCAATCTACCACAGCACCCTGAAAGTGTACCGATTAATATGCTGGTGCAGGTCAAAGGCACCCCGCTGTATGGTAGCGAAAGCCTGGATCCACTGGAATTTGTTCGCACTATCGCCGTTGCGCGGATACTTATGCCGTTGTCGTATGTACGCCTGTCTGCCGGCAGAAGTGAAATGAACGATGAAACACAGACCCTGTGCTTCCTCGCTGGCGCTAACTCTATTTTCTATGGCGACAAATTGCTCACCACCGGTAATCCGGATGAAAACCATGACCAGCAGCTATTTAAAAGGCTTGGCCTGAACAGTAAACAGATAGCGCCGCCAGCCGAAATACAAACGGGCTGTGCCTGTAATGGCTAATCACTTTCTGCCAACTTGAAAAATCTTAGCGCATCACTGGCAGAAAAAAAACAACAGCACCGTTACCGTAAGCGGCGCATCAGCGACAGCGCACAACAAATTACCATGACCATTGACGGTCGAGATATTGTCAGTTTTTGCAGCAATGATTACCTGGGGTTTGCTAACCACCCGAAACTGAAACAGGCCGCTATTACCGGTATAAAAAAATACGGCGTTGGTAGTGGTGCTGCCCATCTGATTAACGGTCACAGCCGCGCCCACCACCAGCTTGAAGAAGAACTGGCTGACTTTACCGGCTACCCGCGTGCGTTGCTGTTCTCCACTGGATATATGGCGAACATCGGCCTGTGTCAGGCACTGCTGGAGAAAAAAGATTATATTTTTGAAGACCGGTTAAATCATGCTTCACTGATTGATGCAGGCCTGCTTAGTGGCGCGCACTTCAAACGTTATCTGCATAATAATATAAAAAATCTGCAACAGAAAATCACCAACACCGACAGCAGCGCAGAAAAACTGGTGGTAACCGATGCAGTTTTCAGCATGGATGGTGATATTGCTGATCTGCCTGCTCTGGTCAGACTATGTCATCAGACAAATAGTCTGTTCATGATTGATGATGCCCACGGATTTGGCGTACTCGGTGAAAATGGCAAAGGCAGCCACTGCTATTTTCATTTAGACACACAGGATATACCGATTTATATGGCCACGCTGGGTAAGGCTATCGGTAGCGCCGGTGCTTTTATTGCCGGTAGTGAAGAACTGATCGAAACACTAATCCAGCAGGCACGAACCTATATCTACACCACCGCCATGCCCGCCGCTATCGCTGAAGCCACCCGTGCCAGCCTACGGTTACTACAGAACGAGCCACAGTATAGACAGAAACTTCATCAGAATATTGCTTATTTCAGACAGTGCTGCGAACAAAATGGTATACCAGTAGAAAACAGTCAGACGGCAATACAACCTTTATTAATCGGCAATGATGAAACTGCAATCACAATCAGCGAAGGTTTATTTGAAGCAGGGCTTCTGGTCACCGCTATTCGCCCGCCTACTGTACCGGAAGGCACCTCACGTTTGCGTATTACGCTTTCAGCAGGACATACAAAATTACAGATCGAACAGTTAACTGATACACTAACAGGCCTGTTGGTATAGAACTGATTTTCATCAGAGATAAACAGGCTCTGGATCAGTTAGCCAGGAATATACTAGCTGATTTTAATACCACAAGATAAAACGTATTGCAGTGGCGCTCTAAAAACCGATAATTTTCTTTTAACACCTGTCATCAGTACTTCTGTTGTTGAACAACTTTTTCTGAATACCTACTTGCCAATAATATAACGCTCATCATCAAAGGTGGCCACCCATTCAGGTTTATACACAACAAACGCACTAATTAACATGCCGGTTAAAAATGCCTCGGGAAACATAAACAAAGGCAGATACTGTAATAACTCCTCAACCAGTTTGGCATTGGGATAAGCATGAACAATAGACAGCAATACCATGGCACTCAGGCGACTGGTAGCCACAGATATTCCACCACCAAAAAAAGCACAGATAAAAATATAAATAAAGAAATTATCCGGCAGAAATTTCTGCGACAGTTTTAATATCCCGTACGTGGTCATAACCGGAATCACAATACTTACCAGCGCATTCACCCCCAAACTTAACCAGTCAGGCATCTGTAGTGCCAGAGAAGCCAGCAAAATAACCGTTAACCCAATAATTGCCAGAGGCCAGTCAAACATTAAGGTAAATAATGCCGCTCCGAGTTGATGAAAACCAAGCCCCGGAGAAACACCCGCTTTAATCCCCCAGATTACCAACAGCATCGCCATTGCCCCAAAATAGACATGCTGCGAGGATGGCTGCTGGATGATTTTTTTCAACGGAGCGTAACGCAACGTGTAAAAAATAATAACGACAAACAGAACGTTGGCAAACCATAATACCCCATCGGGTAGTAGCACGGAGGGAATGTGTAACCCGATTAGCCAGTTGGTATTATCAATATTCATGTGTTAAGGAACCGTGCCTTTTCTACTTATCAGGAAAGAATATATTACTGAAACGGATAAAAAGGATACTTATTATCCATCCTGTTAGCATATTACTGGAAACTGTCTATTTTAATCCATACTCAACACGGATAAATAACTTTATTTCTACCAGGAAAGCACTGTATAAACCACTCTGCCACATGCAGACGATTGAACCATAACCGAATCTGCTAATAAAAAAGGCCGGAATTCCGGCCTTTTTTATTCACTTCACATCAAGCTGTTTATTTTGCTGCGTCACGCTCTTTCGCTTCCTTGATAACTTCATCGGCAACATTTCTCGGACAGGGTAGATAATGCAGGAATTCCATTGAGAACTGACCACGCCCCGATGTCATGGTACGCAGTGTACCGATATAACCGAACATTTCGCTCAGTGGACATTCTGCCTTGATGCGCACACCGGTTGGCGTTGCTTCCTGCGATTTAATCATGCCACGGCGGCGATTTAAGTCACCAATGACATCACCCACGTGATCTTCCGGGGTAAATACATCTACCTTCATGATGGGTTCCATCAATTGTGGCCCGGCTTTTGGCATGGTCTGGCGATAAGCGGCCATGGCGGCAATTTCAAATGCCACTGCTGAAGAGTCCACGGCATGAAACTGACCATCAACCAGGGTGACTTTGAAATCCAGACAGGGGTAGCCAGCGAGCACGCCCTTGCCCATCATCTTTTCAAACCCTTTTTCTACTGCCGGCCAGAATTCACGCGGCACATTACCGCCAGTTACCTTCGATTCAAACTCATAACCACTGCCCGGTTCACCGGGTTCAATAATATAATCAATCTTCGCAAACTGACCGGAACCACCAGACTGTTTCTTATGTGTGTAAGCATCTTCAACACGCTGAGTAATGGTTTCACGATAGGCAACCTGAGGCTTACCGATGGTGGCATCAATACCGTGGGTACGTTTGAGAATATCCACTTTAATATCAAGATGTAGCTCACCCATGCCTTTTAGAATGGTTTCCCCACTGTCCTGGTCGGTTTCAACACGGAAAGAAGGATCTTCTTTAATCATTTTACCCAGTGCAATACCAAGTTTTTCTGATGCACTTTTGTCATTCGGTGTAATTGCAATAGAAATAACCGGATCAGGGAATATCATTGGTTCGAGTGTTGCGGGGTGATTCGGGTCACATAATGTATGACCGGTCTGAACATTTTTCATCCCGACAACAGCAATAATATCTCCCGCCTGAGCGCCATCAATCTCTATGCGCTCATCCGCATGCATTTCCACCATACGGCCAATTCGTTCCGTTTTACCGGTAAAGGTATTTAACACTGTTACGCCTTTATCTATACGACCGGAATAAATACGAACAAAAGTTAGCGCACCAAAACGATCATCCATAATTTTGAATGCCAGCGCACGCAATGGTTTATCTGGGTCAACAATTGCAAATTCACCGGTTTCATTACCTTCCATATCTACTTCTGGCTGTGGCTTAACTTCAGTCGGGTCGGGCAGGTAGTCAACCGCTGCATCTAACACCATCTGTACGCCTTTATCTTTAAAGGCAGAACCACAGTATGTCGGGAAGAAGTCCATCACCAGCGTACCTTTGCGGATACAGTGTTTGATTTCTTCAATGCTCGGCTCTTCGCCTTCAAGGTAGCGTTCCATAATTTCATCGTCCTGCTCAACCGCCATTTCGATGAGCTTTTCACGCCACTCTTCAATCTGGTCAGCCATCTCAGCAGGTGGTTCATCAATACGGTACTGTGTGGTATCATTTTCATCGTCCCAGATCCAGGCTTTGCGTGTCAGCAGATCAACACAGCCGATAAAATCATCCTCAATACCAATGGGCAGCACCATCACTAGCGGCATGGCGGCCAGAACCTCTTCCACCTGCTTGACTACACGGTAAAAATCCGCACCAATCCGGTCGAGTTTATTGACAAAAATAATACGAGATACTTCAGATTCATTAGCATAACGCCAGTTGGTTTCCGACTGTGGTTCGACACCACCGCTGCCACAGAACACGCCGATACCGCCATCAAGTACTTTCAGTGAACGATACACTTCGATAGTAAAATCAACGTGTCCAGGGGTGTCAATAATATTCAGACGATGACCTTTCCATTCACAACTGGTCGCAGCCGACTGAATGGTAATGCCACGCTCCTGCTCCTGTTCCATAAAGTCAGTAGTGGCTTCGCCATCATGAACTTCACCGGTTTTATGAATTTTACCCGTAAGTTTCAGAATTCGTTCTGTCGTCGTCGTTTTGCCTGCATCCACGTGGGCGAAAATGCCGATATTTCGATATTTGGTTAAGTCTGTCATGTTCCTGCTACTCGTAAATATAAATGTATATGCAATGATTGGTAATTAAAGCCTGATACTCCTCACCAGCAACCCTCACGGTTAACCATTAAAAACACAGCAGGTAGAAGCAATCCCCCGCAAGCCGACGACACACAATCAGGTTTAATTTAGCCGGCGAATTATACATGAATATCCAACAAATATGTTGTTATAAACAAAACAACAGGCAAGAAAATACCTGTCCGGATCATAATTTTTGGTATAACCACTTGTTCAATACATAATTCTTCTCAGGTAAAGGGAACCTGTGGGCGGCAAATAGATCAATAAAATAAATTGCCATCGTCCATCAAATACAGCAAAATGATCATTCACAACTAGTTTTTCACGGTATCATTCATGACCTTACTTTCTCGCTTTAATCAATCTTTCTCTGTGAAATGTATTTTCACATTACTATTTGCCGTTTTATGTATGCAAACGGCTTATGCCGGCCACGCCGGTAGCTACAATACCACCGCCCACCAGGACGCCTTTTACACGGTTATAAAAAAGGGAGAACTACGTGTTGGTATATCCGAAGTGGCTCCCTGGGTAATGAAAGACCGTCACGGTAAACTGATCGGTTTTGAAATTGATATTGCCAGACAACTGGCACATGACATGGGCGTTAAACTTATTTTTAAACAGTATGAATGGAACAAACTAATTCCAGCTCTGCTCAAGGGAAAAATCGACCTTATTGCATCCGGTATGTCGATTACTCCACAACGCAGCCTGAAAGTTGATTTTTCTCATCCGTATGAGAGTTCGGGCTACAGCCTGGTCAGCAACCTGAAACTCACCAAAAATTTTACCAGTATTTCAGATCTGAACAATAAAGATGTAAAAATTACTGCGGTTAAAGGCACTGTATCGGCTGAACTGGCACGGAAGATTTTCCCCAAAGCCAGACTGGAACTTAAAAACACTGCAAAAGAAGCCTCAGCAGCAGTGGTTGAAGGGCATGCTCATGCTTTCGTTGCTTCCTCGCCCATACCCGAATTTACCACCAGTCAGCATCCTGAAAAATGCGATATGCCTCTGAGCAAACCGCTGCTACAAACGAAAGAAGGCTTTGTAGTAAATAAAGGCAACCAGGAACTACTGAACTATCTTAACTCATGGATTGTTGCTCATAACGCAGATGGATGGATACTCAGTACGCATAAGTACTGGTTTAAAACCCTGCAATGGCAGCATAACGTCAAGAAGGAGTAAAGCGTACCATGATGATAACACCCCCATTATCCCATGAAACTGCACGCAAACTGTCTATTGCGGGTATATTTTTTATCAGCATAATTGCCTATGCACATAATACCGGCCTTATTTTGCCAAACACGTATCGAACACCATTGTCTGATATTGCTGAAGAAAATAATCACTGGCGCGCACCAGTAAAAGCCAATAATCCATGGCGAGAAAACAGGCAGAAACCCGAGCTGACATTCCGTAAAAAAGCTGAATTTTTTCCCAAATATGACTACAGGAAAACGGATAATCTGATTCCTAATAGCAAACCTGAGAATGACAATCAAGTGGTGGCCCCCAGCACTAATGTTTTTAAATATTCCTTTTAACTGATGATGCCAGTTGCTGTATCATTTACCAGGAACCCCCCTGGATATTAAATTGCTAACAGGATGAAGCCAGGAGCATAATCATGGACTGAATGGGGTAAAAGCAGCGCAGGAAATTGACAGAAGGTTACATAAGCTCAAACCGGCACCCACTTGCCAACAGCAAGAGCAGATCGCTAACGATATCGGCCATCGTATTATTCTCAAATATGCAGCAATGGATAAAGAATATGACCGTATTACCCAGCATGGCCGTACCGAAGGCGCTTTTATTAACTAAGGAACATCTAAAATTGGCAACCTTTTAATTTCTTTCGGGCAATAATCTCTTTCGGGCAATTTCTCAAGCTCACCGTAAATATTAATATTCACATAACAACAGCGATTTACCTGACATGGAGGGTGGTTGCTGTAGCCCCATTAACTCCAGCACCGTTGGCGCAACTGCACTCAGGTCTGAACAGGGGCGTAGATGCCAGTTCTTTTCATCAATAATCATACAGGGCACAGGATATAAAGTATGTTGGGTATGAGGTTCATGGGTAACCGGATCAACCATTTCATCGCAGTTACCATGATCGGCAGTAAGAATAATTGAAAAACCAGCCTTTTCAGCCGCAGCAAGTACCCGCCCTACCTCTTTATCCAGGGTTTCGACTGCCTTGATAACTGCGTTGCGCACCGCAGTATGACCAACCATGTCTCCATTCGCAAAATTGACCAGAATAAAACCATACTGCCCGAATTCAAGTGCCTCAATAACCTTGTCGGCTACACCGGCCGCACTCATTTCCGGCTTGAGGTCATAGGTTGCCACATCCGGTGAACTCACCATCACATGATCTTCCCCGGCAAAAGGTTTCTTTTTGCCACCATTAAAAAAATAGGTCACATGGGCATATTTCTCTGTTTCCGCACAATGCATCTGCTTCAGCCCCGAACGGCTGACCACCGATGCCACGGTCGCCTGCGGACGCTCAGGCGCATAACCGATCGGTAACAGAAACTCGGGATCATATTCTGTTAAACAGGTAACGGCCGCACCCTTAAACTCACCCAGATCAAATTCTTCAAAATGCTGATTACTCAGTACGGCTGTCAACTGTCGGGAGCGATCATTGCGAAAATTGAAAAAGATAATACTGTCCCCAGACTCAATCAGATCTGCATTATCCAGCACAACAGGTTTGATAAACTCATCCGTTTCATCATTGGCATAGGCCGCTTCAATTGCATAGTGTGCATTTTCCGCGTGTACGCCTTCCCCCAGCACCATTGCTCGCCATGCCAGCTCAGTTCTGTTCCAACGCCGGTCACGATCCATAGAATAATAACGTCCGCATACCGTAGCAATACTGCCCTCTGCTTCTTCCAGCGCTCCCTCTATGTCCTTCAGAAATACCAACGCTGACATTTGTGCCGTATCACGACCATCGGTTGTCATATGGACAACCGGTTTCACCTTATGATCGGCACACAGTTTAATAAGGGCTTTAAGGTGATTAATATGGCTATGAACACCACCATTTGAAGTTAAACCAACAAGATGAAGCGGCCGTTGTTCACTGGCCGCATCTTCAACTGCGGCAATCAGTGCTGCATTATTAAAAAATTCACCGCTTTCAATTTCATCATTGATACGCACCAGATCCTGACGGATAACCGTACCGGAGCCCAGGGTCATATGTCCAACTTCCGAGTTACCCATCTGCCCATCCGGTAGACCAACTGAACTGCCACTGGCTTCCAGCGTAGTGTGCGAGTGCGTAGAGAAATAGAGATCCAGTTGCGGGGTATCAGCTTCCTGTACTGCATTATTAATGCGGCTGGGATTAACGCCAAAACCGTCAAGAATAATTAATAATGTGGGTTTGCGGGGAACACTTCGTATATCGGCCATTTTACTTTTCAGGTTTGCCTTTTGCGCAAACCTTTTTCCTTCACCTGATTAATGTAAACCCGACATTTTACACTATTACATCGCTATTAGTGAAACTCGCAACCATTAATCGGGTGAGGGATTCGGGATGAACGAAGAAATCGCTACCATTATTCATCATGATTTATGGTTATTATTATCATCTTCTTCCTGCTCTGCTTCATCAAACAATTTTTCCATTTCATCATCTGTAGTAGCCTGATCTTCCTGATCATTTTCTTCCTGATCATTTCCTCCCTGAACATCTGAGTTTTCTTCATCAGCCTCTGATGTCGACGCTGGTGTTTCTTCAGTCAGCTCAAACTCATCGGTTGCCATAATAGTATTTTCCGAATCCTTTTTATTTTTCAGAAACAGCCGTGACATCAACAGACCCAGTTCGAAGAGCAACCAGATAGGAATAGCCAGCATTGATTGAGAAATGACATCGGGAGGGGTTAACACCATACCGATCGCAAAGGAAGCAATAATAATATAAGGACGTTTGTCAGCCAGCTGCTTTGGTGTAGTAATACCGGCCAGAACCAGAAGAAAAGTTGCAATCGGTACTTCAAATGCAATACCAAAAGCCAGGAAAATGGCAATAATAAAATCAAGGTACTGGCCAATATCCGTCATCACCGCGACACCCTTCGGTGCGCTGCCAATAAAAAATCCGAACATTATCGGGAAAATAACAAAATAGGCGAAGGCTATACCACAATAGAAAAGCACCACGCTGGATATAAGCAGAGGTGCGGCAAGGCGTTTTTCATGGCGATACAGACCTGGCGCCACAAATGACCAGATCTGATGCAGCAGGTAAGGAATAGTAAGCAGCACGGAAAGCATCAATACCAGTTTAAAAGGCACCAGGAAGGGGGAGGTAACACCGGTTGCAATCATTGATGTGCCTGCCGGCATCAGTTTTAACAACGGCGTAGCGGCAAGGGTGAAAATTTTATTACTGAAGCTGAACAGTGCTATAAAAACAATTAAAATTGCCAACACCATATGTAACAGACGATCTCTCAATTCAATGAGATGGTCCATTAATGTAAATTCTACCTGTGTATCGTCTGCTGCTTTGTCTGACTTCGCATTGGAATTATCGGAACTATCCGTCATAATGACTACTTGCCTTTTCTCTGTGCGCCTTTTCTCTGTGCGCCTTTTCTCTGTACATCTTATTCTTTATGTGATTTTTCTTTGTGGCTCGCATCGCTATTTTCAGTAGCCGCTTCAACATCTGCAACGATTGCAGATGACTCATTACCTGTATCATTGGATGGATCTTTATCCTGCGCAGAATGACCGGATATGTTCGTCACTATCTCCTCTTTCAAAGAGGATTGAACATCATCCAGTTTTGTTACTTCACCCTGTATCTTACGTTGCAACTCATTAATCTGTATTTCCTGATTGTGCAACAGACGTTTAAATTCTCCCAGGTCCAGGTCTGACTCCACTTCATTACGTACGCCTTCAATAAACCGTCGGGCACGACCAAACCAGTACCCTGCTTTTCTGGCAGCACCCGGCAATCGCTCAGGGCCGATAACAATCAACGCCAGAACCACAATAAGTAAAACTTCCCAGAAGCCAATATCAAACATGAATGATAAACCGTTACACGATATAACAGTGAATTAGTATAGAGATAAAAAATTTTGCCTCAGCAAAATATCGTTACGAAACAAACGCCAGAACCTGCCAGCTCCTCACCCTGCTACATTTCACCGTTAACCTTACAACCCAACGACTACCTGCAACAAAAAAAGGGAACCGCAGAAATAGCAGCGACTAAACCTTATCTTTTTCCTTCGCTACTGATTCTGTTGCGCCAGCACCAGCACTGTCATCCTGTGAGACTTTATTTTGCGGGGCGGAGGAGGCAGAGTCCTTCTCACCTTCACTCATTGCCGATTTGAAGCTTTTTATTGCCGAACCCAGATCACTGCCGACATTCTTCAGTTTCTTGGTGCCGAAAATTAAAATTACAACGGCAAGTAAAATCAATAATTGCCAGATACTTATACCCATCATGTACTCCTGCGAACCCGATAATTGAGTTCTATCATTCAGTTAATCGTTACCATCACGTGAACGCGATGCTTTTTCATCATGGCCGGATACATTAAATCGCCGCGCCAGCTCATTTAATACATCTTCATGCGTCAACCCCTGATCAGCCAGCAATACCAGCGTATGAAACCACAGGTCTGCAACCTCATAAATCAGTTTGCTTTTATCCGTCTGTGCGGCTACATCTTTAGCCGCCATCACCGTTTCCGTGGCTTCCTCACCGACTTTTTTCAATATGGCATCCAGCCCTTTCTGATACAGGCTGGCCACATACGAGGTATCCGCCGAGGCATGCTTGCGCTGTTGCAGAATATCCGCCAGTTGTGCCAGCACCTGTTCAGTCATAAGTTCTATCTGCCTATTCTACCCGTATATCTGCTTCGGGTCTTTAATAACCGCTTCTACCTCTATCCAGCGCTCATCCTTCAATTGCCGGTAAAAACAGCTTTCTCTCCCTGTATGACAGGCAATACCGCCTTTCTGTTTCACTTTTAGCAAAATAACATCTTCATCACAGTCAAAACGCATTTCAATAACCTGCTGCGTATGGCCCGAATCCTCACCCTTATGCCATAATTTACCACGTGAACGCGACCAGTACACCGCTTCGCCTGTCTTTGTGGTTAACGCCAGTGACTCACGGTTCATCCATGCCAACATGAGTATTTTGCCACTATCTGCATCCTGTGCAATGACCGGGATCAAGCCTTCGTTATTAAAGTTAACTTCATCCAGCCAGAATTTGCCTGCTGCGCTCACAGACGTACCTCAATACCACGATCGGCCATTTTCTGTTTTGCCTGATGTACCGTATATTCACCAAAATGGAAAATACTGGCTGCCAGAACAGCATCCGCCCGTCCTTCCAGCACTCCCTCTGCCAGATGATCCAGCGTACCAACCCCGCCAGAAGCAATCACTGGCACTGATACAGCCTCTGCAATAGCGCGCGTTAAGGGGATATCGAAACCGACCCTGGTCCCATCACGATCCATACTGGTGAGTAAAATCTCACCCGCGCCACAGGCAACCATTTTTTCGGCCCAGGCTATCGCGTCCAGACCTGTTGGTTTACGTCCGCCATGGGTGAAAATTTCCCAGCGTAACGGCTCCCCTGCTGCACTCACCTGTTTTGCATCAATCGCAACCACAATACATTGCGACCCCATTTTTTCAGCTGCTTCACGGACAAATTCAGGGTTAAAAACAGCAGCGGTATTAATGGCAACCTTATCCGCCCCGGCATTTAGCATGGTACGAACATCTTCTACCTGACGAATACCACCGCCAACGGTTAACGGAATAAATACTTCCTCGGCAACATGTTCTACTACATGCACGATGGTATCACGGTTATCCGAGCTGGCAGTAATATCAAGAAAGGTAATCTCGTCCGCCCCTTCTGCATCATATCGCCGCGCTACTTCAACTGGATCTCCGGCATCACGAATATCAACAAACTGCACGCCTTTCACCACGCGACCATTATCAATATCAAGACAGGGAATAATTCGTTTTGCAAGTGCCATTTATAACAACCGGGAAAACATAAATATATTTACCACAAAGATATGGAATTTTCAGTGTATTTGCACAATCTGTACGTATTTATACAGTAAAGAACCTCTTACTGCTGATCCAGCCATGCCTGCGCTTCCGCCAGGTTGATGTTGCCTTCATAAATAGCACGTCCGGTAATTGCTCCCATAATGCCTTCATCGGCAACTTTACTCAGGGCTTTAACGTCATCCATATTGGTAATACCACCGGATGCAATCACCGGTACTGTAATGGACCTTGCCATTCTGACCGTGGCATCCACATTAACCCCCTGCATCATGCCATCACGGGATATATCAGTATACACTATCGCCTCCACGCCATCATCCTCAAAGCGTTTTGCCATGTCAATCACATCATGGCGAGACAGTTTTGACCAGCCATCAATGGCTACTTTGCCATCTCTGGCATCCAGTCCGACAATAATATGGGTAGGAAATTCTGCACACACTTCGGCAATAAAGTGCGGATCCTGTACCGCTCTGGTACCCACAATCAGATAATCCACGCCGGCATCAAGATAGCTGGCAATGGTGTCTTCATCGCGAATACCGCCACCAAGCTGAATTTTTAAATCCGGGTAAGCTTCTGCAATCGCATGAATAGTACCCGCATTTTCAGGTTTACCGGCAAAGGCACCATCAAGATCAACAATATGCAGTCGCCGCGCGCCAGCCGCCACCCACTGTCCTGCCATGGCTACCGGATCATCCGAAAAAACCGTGCTATCGTCCATATCCCCCTGACGCAGGCGCACACATTGACCATTTTTAAGATCGATTGCAGGTATTAGTAGCATAGTGGTACTCGTTTTATTTATTCCGACACTAATTTTAATCTATCTGGCACTAACATGATGGATTATATACATAAATTCATTTTCACATAATAAACTGAATCTACACCATACCATCCCATTGGGTAAAATTTTTCAATAGTTGCAGACCATCGTGCGCACTCTTCTCCGGGTGAAACTGAACCGCAAATACATTAGCTCTGGCAATGGATGAAACAAAGTTAATGCCATATTCAGTGCGACCGGCAATCAGAGAAGTCTCCACCGGATCAGTATAATAACTATGTACAAAATAAAACCGGCTATTATCTTTAATTCCCTGCCAGAGAGGATGCGACTGACACTGCGATACCGTATTCCAGCCCATATGAGGTATTTTTAGCGACCGCATCAATACGCTGTTTTCTGGCGTGGCAAAAGCACGTACCCCGCCACAGTACATATCCAGACAATCAACCCCATGATTTTCATCCGAGTGCGACAACAACACCTGCATACCCATGCAAATACCCAGAAACGGTTTCTGCGCAGCAGCTTGCTGAATAACTTTATCCAGGTTAAAGGTCTGCAATTGCTTCATACAATCCCGCGCAGCCCCCTGACCGGGGAAAACAATATGCCTGGCAGCATCTATCTGCGCCGCATCAGAAGTGACCACAACCCGTTGAGAAGGCTCTGCAACATGTTCCAGTGCTTTTGCAACCGAGCGTAAATTGCCCATACCGTAATCCACTACTGCGATAACCGAACTCATGGCATTTCTCAACTAATATTAACAGTACAGGATTAACAGTGCGGGTAAATTATCCGGGTCTGCTGCACACATCACAGACTACCCTTGGTACTGGGCATTACACCCTGCATCCGCGCATCGGCAGACAGGGCCATTCTCAGCGCCCGACCAAATGCCTTAAAAACTGTCTCGGCTATGTGATGAGCATTATCACCATAAAGGTTATCAATATGCAGGGTTACTCCGGCATGATTAACAAAACCCTGAAAAAATTCATGCAACAGATCCACGTCAAATTCTCCAATCATGGCACGAGGATAAGCGACATGATAAACCAGACCAGGACGACCGGAAAAATCAATCACCACACGCGATAATGCCTCATCCAGTGGTACATAAGCGTGACCATAGCGTACCATCCCGGTCTTATCGGCAACTGCCTTCGCTACCGCCTGCCCAAGGGTAATACCAATATCTTCAACGGTGTGATGGGCATCAATTTGCAGATCACCCTTTGCCTCTATATCGATATCAATAAGCCCGTGGCGTGCCACCTGATCGAGCATATGTTCAAGAAATGGTATGCCGGTTGATAGCTGCATTTTTCCACTACCATCCAGATTAACGCTGACTGTAATCCGCGTTTCCAGGGTATTACGTTCAACACTGGCCTGACGTTGTGTCATAGCTACTCCAAATTAAACCTGTAGATAAAAGGTAACTGGCCCGTCATTAACCAGTTCAACGGCCATGTCTGCACCAAACTGCCCTGTCTGTAACCAGTTCGCAGGAAACGTTTTATTTATAGTTTCGCCCTGCTGACGCATTATATCAACAACCTGTGTAAACAGTTCAAGCCCCCTTTCGGGAGGGGCAGCGGAAGAAAACCCCGCACGCATACCTCTGCTGGTATCTGCGGCCAGGGTAAATTGCGGAACCAGTAACACCTGCCCATTAATCGCCTGTACATTCAGGTTCATTTTATCCTTATAATCAGTAAATATCCGATAATTCAATAATTTATGCACAATTTTCCTGACACTTTCCAGTGTATCGCGTTTTTCAACGCCGAGCAAAACCAGTATTCCCTGCTGAATATGGGCGATTCTGCGGTTTTCAACATAAACCGATGCACGGCTGACACGTTGAATAAGCGCTATCACACACCATCCTCCCTTTTTTCTGTTGTCATATACACAATACAGATCTGTAGGCTTTTCCCTACATGCCGTTCATATTTTGGCTGATAGCAAAGTTTGCAATGAACAACCATAATACTTACCCATGGACACAGGGAACGAGCGGTAAACGGAAATAGGGAAATAGGTAGCTGAGGGAACACGGATCAAAAGGAACGTAAACAGGGACAGGGATAACGGACACAGAAAATGAACATGCGTTTATTTATCTGAACAGGTTTACACGGATTGACTGGATTTCTGGATGGCTATAGCGCGAACGCTCATCACCAGGCATGGACCCGAAACCCCAACTGATGCCATTTTGGCTAGTTGGGGTTTTTTTATGTCCGTTCATTTACCACCTCTTTCATAACGACTATTCTGTTATTTGCCTGTTATTCGCTGACAGTCTGTAAAATCGTAGTGCGAAGTATCCGCCAGATGCGAAGGCACAATATGACCCAGACTACGCATAATATTCCCTGTACGACCCGGGTTTTCCTGTTCCCACTGTAACAACATTGCCTTTACTTTTTTGCGCTGCAAGTTTTCCTGTGTCCCGCACAGATTACAGGGAATAACTGGATATTTTTTTCGCTCCGCATAAACCACTATATCCTTTTCACTACATAATGCCATCGGTCGAATAACGATATGCCGGCCATCATCACTGCATAATTTAGGTGGCATGGCTTTTAACCGGCCATTAAAAAACATATTCAGAAAAAAAGTTTCGACAATATCATCGCGATGATGTCCTAATGCTATTTTTGTTGCCCCGATCTTATCCGCAAACGAATACAGGATACCCCGACGCAAACGGGAACATAAACTACAGGTAGTTTTCCCCTGTGGGATCTTTTCCTGGACAATACTATAGGTATCCTGCTCGATAATATGAAACTCAAGCCCTGTTTCTTTTAGATATTCCGGTAAGACATGCGGCGGAAACCCTGGCTGTTTCTGATCCAGATTAACCGCAACAAGCTGGAAAGATACCGGTGCTTTTTTTTGCAGTGCTAACAGCATATCCAGCATGGTATAACTATCTTTACCACCAGATAGACACACCATTATCCTGTCGCCATCACGGATCATACCATATTGCATCACCGCTTCACCTACCGCCTGCTTTAGACGCTTCTCCAGCTTTTTATAAGATGATTTACCTGATCCTTCCGTCAAAGCAGGTGTGAACGCTACAACTGAAGCTGATTTTGTATGTCGCATATTTATTTTCGCCAGAATGTCGGGGTAAATAATACCAGCAGTGTGAATATTTCCAGCCGCCCCAGTAACATTGAAACACATAATAACCATTTGCTGAAGTCACTCAGGCTGGCATAGTTGACACTGACATCGCCCATCCCTGGCCCCATATTATTCATCGTCGCTGCCACTGCAGAAAAAGCCGTAATCTGGTCAAGCCCGTTAAACATCAGAATCATCATCATTAGTATGAATAATGCAACATAGGCGGCAAAAAAGCCCCATACCGCATCAATAACCTTATTATCTACCGGCTGCTTGCCCAGCTTGACAACCACCTGGGCATTGGGGTGAATCAGTCGTACTATTTCACGCTGAATCTGCTTAATTAATAACAGAGCCCGGATTGATTTTATCCCACCTCCGGTTGAACCTGCCGAACTACCAAAAAAACTGGCAAGAATCAGCATTACCGGAATAAAAGTTGGCCAGTGTGCGTAATTACTGATAACAAAACCCGATGTACTGGCAATGGATACCGCATGAAACACCCCTTCACGCAGGGCAACTGTAAAGCTGTCGAAAACTTTACGGGTATATAGATAGTAAACGGTGAAAAATGAAATGGTAACCATAGTGCCCGTATAAAACTTAAATTCTGCATCCCGCAGATAAGCCTTAACACTTCTCAGGCGTATTGCTGAAAAATGTAACGCAAAATTCATTCCTCCCATATACATAAAAACAATCGCGACAACTTCAACATTATGATTTTTAAAATACTCCATACTTGTATCATGGGTAGAAAAGCCACCATTGGATATGGTTGAAAAACTGTGTCCGATAGCATCAAACACATTCATTCCCGCCAGCCAGTATGCAAACGCACAGATAACAGTTAACCCAAGATAGATGTACCACAGTGCCTTGGCCGTTTCAGCGATACGTGGCGTCATTTTACTGTCTTTGACCGGCCCCGGTGTTTCCGCACGATACAGTTGCATGCCACCAACACCCAAAATGGGCATTACTGCAACGGCAAGTACTACAATACCCATACCCCCCAGCCACTGTAGTTCCTGACGGTAAAATAAAATACCATGCGGCATACTATCCAGCCCGACCAGTACCGTGGCACCGGTTGTGGTCGAACCGGAAATGGATTCAAACAGGGCATCGGTAAAACTGATATGAAGTGGCGTATAGAGATACAATGGAGCTGCACCGGCCAGTCCTAGCACCAGCCAGAAAAGAACCACTACAATAAAACCGTCACGCAACCGTAATTCAGCACGTTGATTTCTTACCGGGTAATAAATTAAAAAGCCGATAATAATCAGCATAGCGTAACTGATATAAAAAGCCTGCCCGGCGTTTTCTCGGTAGATCAGATCAACAAAAATGGGAGGCAACAGAGTAATACTGAATACCATCAGAAATTGCCCGGTAATCCGGAGGATGACTGCATTTTGCATGAGTAACTATCCGAACAGAAAAATGATCATAAAAAAGTAACACTAACCTGAAACAATTTTTCAACTGCATGAAACTTTGTTTTGTCCAGTAGAAATAAAATCAGATGATCTTCATTTTCTATCACAACATCATGGTGCGCCATAATCACTTTGTCGCCACGAATAATGGCGCCAATGGTTGTCCCAGCAGGCAGTTTTACATCCGCCACTGCACGCCCAACAACTTTTGAGGTATGTTCATCGCCATGGGCAATGGCTTCAATAGCTTCAGCAACACCACGGCGCAAAGAATGAACCGCAACGACATCGCCGCGGCGAACATGAGCAAGCAAACCGCTAATTGTTATCTGTTGTGGCGAGATAGCGACATCAATCGAACCCTGACTTTCCATTAGATCAACATAGGCATGACGGTTGATAATGGACATAACCTTGCGGGTTCCCAGACGTTTGACCAGCATGGAAGAAAGAATATTGGCTTCATCATCATTAGTCAGTGCACAGAACACATCCATCTTGTCAATATTTTCATCCAGCAGCAGTGCTTCATCGGCGGCATCGCCCCTTAATACAATAGCATTGTCCAGCTCGTTAGCCAGTTCATTGGCGCGTTTTATATTATGCTCGAGGATTTTTATCTGATATTTTTTACCCAGTGATTCCGCCAGCCGATGACCGATATTGCCTCCGCCCGCAAGCATAATACGTCGAAAAGGTTTTTCCTTTTTACGCAACTCTGCCATCGCTGTAAAAATATCTTTACGTGCGGCAATAAAAAACACCTCATCATCGACCTCAATCACCTGACTCGATTCCGGAATAATACCTTTACCACCACGGAAAATAGCCGCTACACGCATATCAACACCGGGCATATGCTGACTTAATGCTGCAATTTCATGGCCAACCATAGGTCCGCCATGATAGGCACGCACAGCAACCAGCATCACTTTCCCATCGGCAAAATCCAGTACCTGTAGCGCCCCTGGAAATTCAATCAGGCGCTGAATATGATCCGATACCAGTTGCTCGGGGCTGATCAGCACATCGACAGGGATATTGTCATCATCGAACAGACTACGATATTTTAAATACGCGGGGGCACGTACCCGTGCGATTTTTGTCGGTGTATGAAACATACTGTGTGCTACCTGGCAGGCCACCATATTGGTTTCATCACTGTTGGTAACAGCAACCAGCATATCCGTGTCTGCAATACCGGCCTGTTTCAATACATCCGGGTGCGCAGCATGACCGGTTACTGTCTGGATATCCATCCGATCGCGTAATTCATGTAGTACCGATGCATCCGCATCCACTAACGTTATATCATTCGCCTCGGAAGATAAATTTTCTGCCACACTGGAACCAACCTGCCCCGCACCAAGTATCAGAATATTCATACAAATTTGTATCCTAATTGATCATCATCAGAATAGAGAGAGATTATTTGTGGCGCGAAATCACGCCTGCCAAACGTAAAATTCACAGCTTACACCCCTTTTTTCTGTAACAGACAGAAATAAAAACCATCGGTCTGTTCCTCACCGGGTAACAACTGGCGTCCGACACTACATGCATGTCCCCATTGCACATTGATATCCAGCACCCTAGCATCCGCTGTCTGCGCCAGAAAATGTTCAATCTGCATCTGGTTTTCCTGGCTGAAAACGGAACAGGTAACATAAAGCAGTTGCCCGTCTTCCGACAATACTTGCCAGGCAGCATGCAAAATCTCAGACTGTAACTTTTCAAGTTTATCCAGGTCACTTTCACGACGCAGGGTTTTTATATCGGGATGGCGGCGAATAACACCACTGGCACTACAGGGCGCATCAAGTAGAATACGCTGAAAATAACCCCGTTCAAATTTATCGGCGATATTTCGCGCATCGCTGACCAAACATTCTGCCTGAACGCGCAGACGGTGTAAATTCTCTTCCATACGTGTCATACGGGTTACCTCAACATCCACTGCAACCATTTTTTTTATATGAGGATACACTTCCAGCAAGTGAGCCGTTTTCCCACCCGGTGCTGCACATAAATCCAGTACATTGTCATCACTGCGCGGTTGCAGCAGGCTAGCCGCTAACTGGGCACCGGCATCCTGTACCGATATTTCTCCCTGAGAAAAACCCGGCAGACTGGTAACGTCCACGCCATCAGACAGACTGAGCGCCTGCCCAGCATATGCATGAACCTGACTTTCAATACCATTATCATGCAATCGGCTTATATAGTCCTGAGGTGAAATATGCCGGGGATTCACCCGTAGCCAGAGTGGTGGATGCTGGTTGTTTGCCTGTAAAATCTGTTGCCACTGATCCGGCCAGTCATGCTGAATTCTGGCAACCATCCATGCCGGATGAGAATAGCGTTCGATACTCTCATTCAACCTGTCCAGCAGACTTTCACGGTTACGTAAAAAATTTCTCAGTATGGCATTAACCAGTCCCGTAGCCCAGTTTTTACCACAGCCTCGCACCTGTAAAACCGCATCATTAATTACCGCATAATCGGGAGTACGACATTCCAGTAACTCATACAGTGCCAGACGTAGAATCATTTGAATATCCCGATCCTTGTCTTTCAGATTTTTCTTCAACAAATACCGCAGCAATGCATCCAGCTTTAGCTGCCAGCGCAACACGCCGTAAACCAGTTCCTGACATAACGCGCGATCACGACCGTCTTCCATACCATCCATGATTTTGGCTTGCGGAGAGGAAAGTGATATCCCGGCGGCCACGCGCATTAATTGCTGCAACGCCTGTTGTCTGGCGGGTGCAGCCCCAGTTTTTCCTTTCTTTCGATTTTTACTCATGCCGACCCAGAACCTGATGCAATAGTGAATTGGCATTGAGAAAATCAGCAACTGGCATCGCTCGCTTACCCTGTGGCTGAAGACTCTGTATGCGTAATACACCGTCACCGGTTAGCACATCAATGCCATGACTATTTTCAGCAATCACCGTGCCCGGCTCTACCTGACTCTGCCCAGTAACGCACTGTGCCTGCCATATCCGCAAGTTTTGTGGTTTATTTTTTTTCTGCCACCAGCTAAACGCTACCGGCCAGGCATTATAGGCACGTATTGCCCGTTCAATCTGCGGTGCGGGTAAGCGCCAGTTGATCTCCGCTTCGGATTTGCTCAGTTTACTGGCATAGCTTGCCAGCGTATCATCCTGCACAACCGGTTTAACGGACTGACTGATAATCACTGGCATCACTTTCAGTAACGTTTCTGCCCCCAGATACATGAGCCGGTCGTGTAAGCAACTACCGGTATCATCAGCATGAATGGAGCATTCTGTCACTGCAAGAATATCACCAGTGTCCAGTCCCTTATCCATCTGCATAATACTGATACCGGTTTTTTTATCATTGGCAAGTATGGCACGTTGTATCGGCGCGGCACCGCGCCAGCGTGGTAACAACGAGGCATGAATATTAATACAGCCAAATATCGGTATCTGCAAAACAGCTTCAGGCAATAACAGACCATAAGCCGCTACCACCATGACATCGGGCTTAAATGCCTTCAACGCCTGTTGTGTTTTTTTATGTTGCAATGAAACAGGCTGTAATACGGGAATCCCGGCAGCCTGTGCCATCTGTTTTACCGTAGAGGCTTTATATTCCCGGCCTCGACCCGCCGGACGGTCAGGTTGCGTATAGACGGCAACCACCTCATATTTATCGACATGAAGCAATGCTTCTAATGCTGGCACAGAAAAGTCCGGTGTACCGGCATAAATAATGCGTATTTTTTCTGTCACGTTGAGTATCAAATATCAGGGTTAAAGTTGTACTGTACGCCGGGCTTTTAACAAACGCTTCTTGAGCCGTTGCAATTTCAATGATGAGAGATAATCAACAAACAGCTTGCCTTTGAGATGATCAATTTCATGCTGGACACACACGGCAAGTAATTCATCGGCATCCAGTACAAAGCTTTCACCCTGCCCATCAAGCGCTTTCACCTTCACTGTAGCTGCACGCTCAACCGATTCATGAATATCCGGGACCGAAAGACAACCTTCATCACACACTTCACTGCCTGCTGTTTCCAGAATTTGTGGATTAATCAGACACAGTGGTTGATTTTTTTCCTCTGAGATATCAATCACAATAACCTGCTGATGGACATCCACCTGGGTTGCTGCCAGCCCAATGCCCGGTGCGGCATACATGGTCTCGAACATATCATCAAGCAAACGACGAATGGAGTCATCCACCTTTTTTACCGGCTTTGCTGTCTTCCGCAACCGTTTATCCGGGTAACAAATTATATCTAGTAGTGCCATAAATTTTCTAATATAAAAATAATTTGTTCACTGCGCCATGCCGGTTTTCTGCTACACTCAGGAAAAACGGTATAACTGCAGGGACTTCAATTAAAAACCCGAGACCAGAATAATAATAATGAACACACGACTCAGCCCCCACCTAAAGTCTATTTTACCCTTATTATTACTTACAGTGCTATACGCCTGTAGTAGTTCCCAGCCACGCCCGGATATATCCGATAATAAGGTACAGAAAAAAGCGACGGCTGTTGTCGCAGAGAAAAAGCCGGTTGCGCGCAAAAAAATTCAGTTAAAAGCTAATTACCCGCGCCAATATACAGTAAAAAAAGGCGATACACTATGGGGTATCGCCAGCCTGTATCTACGTGACCCCTGGTACTGGCCACAGATCTGGCAATTGAACCCGCAGGTAAAAAATCCACACCGCATTTACCCTGGAGAT